>Ga0310695_10000377_pt1 | contig 117742 bp, 99 predicted proteins | sample RumenRJG_04DNA_FD_203882 | JGI IMG/M metagenome (GOLD analysis project Ga0310695, IMG submission 203882) | Bovine rumen microbial communities from Lethbridge, Alberta, Canada - RJG_04 (v2) (version 2) | ecosystem: Host-associated > Mammals > Digestive system > Stomach > Rumen | place: Canada...
TTTTTGCCCCGAAAAAAGGCTTCCGCGCTATCCCTTCGGGCACGCCGAACGCACTTGCTACGCCGTGTGTGCAGAATTTTTTTCGGTTCAAAAATCGCTTCCGCCAATTTTTCTGCTGCACTACGGAAACTCGAAATTGAGCCTAATAGGTAAATCTTACCATATTTTTCAAACAAAGAAAATGTCAATTTGCGTTTGACCACTTGCCTTTTGTCTTTTGCTATACTTTTTCCATGAATAAGAAAAGTCAGCTTATAGCGATAATTAAAAATTACCGCATGCTCATAGCAGCCCAAAAGGATATTTCTGCAAATGTCTACAGTTTTTGCAGCAACATTGAAGTTGGCATGAATTTTATTCAGGAATATTGCAGTTCCGCATTTTCTTCGCCCGAAAAAAAATCCCCCAGGCAAAAAAGAATTCCTTCCCAGGCATCTTTTTCTGAGCTGGTAAACACTTTCCGTGAGCATAAAAAAATGACCAACGTGGAACTTTACAAAAAGGCAAACGTTAGCAAGCAGGTTTATTCAAACATAATTTCTGGCAAGGTTTTTCCAAAGAGGGAAACGGTTATAGCCATTGCATTTGCCCTTGGCCTTAATTTTGAAGAGACGGAAAAACTTCTGGCTTCGGCAGGCCACTCTTTTATACCGGACGACACTTTTAGCCGCATTGTAAAGGAGTGCATCCTTCTGGAAAAAAGCATTGAAGAGACCAATACCCAGCTGGACAAGGCAGGCCTTTCGCTTTTGGGAAACATTGTAAAATAATGCCGGCGGGCTTAAACGCAAGGAGATCTATCTAATGAAAAAAATTGTTTTGGTTGCAGGACTTTTGCTTTCTGCACTTGTGCTCTTTGGTGCAATTGGATGCTCAGGCGGTGGCGGCGGCTCTGATGATGACGGCGTAAGCTATTCAAGCTCTTCGGGAAGCGGCTCTTCTTCCGGCGGTTCTGGAACAAGTACTTACACTTCTGTTGCAGGTGGAACTTTTAAGTGGACAAGTCCCTTGGCCCGATCATGGCAATCATACACTTTTAACACGGACGGAACTTATGTATACAATGTTAGCACAGGAGACAGGACCACTGGCCCTTGGACAGCAGAGGGAACAACCATCTATATTAGCGGAATAACGTTTACTGCAAATTCATCATTTACCCAAATATCAATGAGTTCTGCGCAAGTATTCACCCGCCAGTAGCCTTGTAATACCATTGTAAGTGCAGTGGAAAACCTATGAAATACTCCGCTGCACTGTGCATATTGCACTCTGCATATATAGTACACAATGTCATTTCGACAGCCCCGACGGAAACAGATTTGGGGGCGTTGCGGGGGTATCCCCTGCAGAAGGGGTAGCGGAAGACACGACAAAGCGAAGCGACTCGTGGCTGTAGCGAGGGGAAGGCTTTCCCCTCCTTAATTAATACCTGCCTATCTGTATTGAAAAAGAGTTTTCTGCGTGCTATGCTTTTTATATGAAGATAAAATTGCGCTGGCGTTTGTGCGCCCTTTTTGCTGGCACGGTCCTTTTGTTTTGTGCACTGGCTGCGTGGCTTTATGCGCCAAAGAAACTGAAGCTTACATTTGATGCCGCCTATTACTGGACTACAAAGCAATTTGATGCCTCTCCCTGGCTTTACCGGGAATATGCGACTGGCCACAAGTATTTTTTGTACCTGCCGGAAAAATACAGGAATGACAAGGACAATGAGGCTGCAAAGATTCCCCTGATTGTAACCTTCCACGGTTCCATGGAGCAGGCTAAGGCTATATCTTATGCAAGGCCCTTTATTTCGGAGGAATTCCAGCGCGGCATTTACCCGGAAGGCTGTGCGGTTCTGGCGGTGGTTGCGCGGATTGGATATTTTACAGACCCCCACAGCATGAGCCTTTTGATTCAGAGCGTCCTTTTGCAAAACAAGTGCATTGACCCGACAAACATTGTAGGCTGGGGATTTTCCCAGGGGGCAAAGTATGCGGTTGAGCTTGCCTGCTACGAGCCGCATCTTTTTAGGGGCGTTATTTCGGGCAGCGGCTTTTACCAGATGTCTTTGAAGGAACTTTTGACGGTTCTGCCGGTCAATTTCTACTTTGCTACTTCGGAAAACGACAAGGGCATTTTTGAGCAGGGAAGTCCCACCGGAAAGAGGTGCGCCTTTTGGTGCAGGAATTCGCGCTATGTTCAGTACAAGTCCCGCTACCACTTCCACGTTGAGCTTAAGGATAAAACCGGGCGTGGAGACGAGACTGCCTTTGACTGGATGAAGTCGGTTGTAAACAAAAAATAACAAGGCTAAGGGTAAGTTCCAGGACTGAATTTTTCAGGGATTGCTTATTAAATTTATCTTAAAAAGCACTTTTTTCTTAAATTCCGCTTGCCCTTTTCCGATTATGTGATATACTTATCTATTGTAATGTCAAAAAGTTAACTAAAACTGTTGTGCCAAGTCGAGGTAAAAAATGAAGCTAACGGCTATAAAAATTTGTGCTGCTGCAGTAGGTTGCTTTGCTGCATTATGTATTGTCAATGTTTCTTCCCGTGCATTGTTCAGAAAAAAAGCCAAAATTGAGTTGGAAACCATTGCGCACTTAAAGCTTGCAGAAATTGAAAAATATCTCTTGCCGGAACGAAAGCTTGCTTTGCAACTTGCAAAATCTCCCGCAGTTATTGATTACATGTCACAGCCAGATGACCCGGAAATTGTAAGTTTGGCACGCCGTGAATTTGCGTCCTTCCAGGACTCTTTTGCCTCACACCGTACCTTCTGGATTTCGGACACAGACCTTAAGTACTATTCCAACATGGAATTCATCTACAATCTTGACAAAAAGGATCCTGCAAACGACTGGTTCCAGGCAACCATAGACGCAAACCTTCCCTTTCAGTTTTATGTAGACTACGACATTGGGTTAAAGAAGACCTACATGTGGGTAAACGTCCTTGTTTACAACCAGGCCCATAAAGTTACCGGCATAACAGGAACCGGTATTGAAATTTCAGATTTTGTCGCAGGCATGTATAAGACGCTTATCAAGGGCTGCACAATGTACATGTACAACGGCGACCGCGAAGTATCCGCATCTCCAGACGTAGCGGACCTTGAAAAAACAGCTCTTATTACTTCCGTCCTGCCTGAACTTGACGGTGATATAGAACTCTTCCCTAAGGAAAACACCATTCATTCAACTGCCCGCGGTGAATACCTTATAGTCCCTGTTGATTCCCTTCGCTGGCACATGGTCTTGTACAAGCCCTTCACATTCAGCGATTTTATGTCAAATGCAATGTTCCCAATTTCCGTAATACTGCTTCTTGTAATAGCCCTGCTCGTAATTTTTACAATGCGGAACATCTTCAGTCCTATTATGGAAATCCGCTCAACCCTGCACGACATTGCAAGCGGAGAGGCAGACCTTACCAGCCGTCTTAACACCAACATCAACACGCCTTTCAAGGCCATACATGAGATTGTAAACGGATTCAACGCATTTATGGAAAAGCTGAATTCTATCATCGGTGAACTTAAGCTTTCCGGCCAGCGCCTTAGCCAGGTACAGGACGACATGAAGCAGAGTGTTCAACAGACATCCGATTCAATGACCAACATCCGCCTTAGCATTGATAACGTTCAGTCACAGATTTCTTCCCAGGCAACTGGCTTTACGGAAGCGGCGGCGGTTGTACAGGAAGTTACGTCCAACATTTCTACACTCAACAAGATGATTGACTCCCAGAGCCTTAGCATTCAGGAATCTTCTACGGCAATCGGAGGCCAGATTCAGCGCATAAGCAACATAAGCCAGTCCATGAAGGAGCTTACGGAATCATTCAACCAGCTTGACAGTGCAACACAGAACGGTATGGAAAAGCAGAAGCATGTAAACGAGCGTATTGCCCAGATTGAAGAGCAGTCACAAATGCTTCAGACTGCAAACAAGGCTATTGCATCCATTGCCGGACAGACAAACCTTCTTGCTATGAACGCGGCTATCGAAGCGGCTCACGCTGGTGCTGCAGGACAGGGATTTGCTGTTGTTGCAGACGAAATCAGAAGCCTTTCCGTAACTTCATCCACACAGTCAAAGACTATTGGTACCCAGCTTAGGAACATTCAGGAAAGTATCAAGGAAATTGTAACCGCTTCCCAAGCTTCTAGCGACGCATTCCTTGGCGTATCACAGCGCATTCAGTCAACCAACGGAATCGTACACACAATGCAGGCTTCTCTTGAAGAGCAGCAGGCAGATTCAAAAGAAGTTGTTTCTTCGCTCTCACTCATGGACAGCAACACTAAGGAAGTTCGCAACGCATCCATGCAGATGGCGGAAGGAAGTGCCCAGGTACTTGATGAAATGAACCGTTTGCGCAACAGTGCAGAAGCCGTCCGCACAAGCATATTGGAAATGTCGGAAAACGCACAGAGCATAGTAAAAAGCGGTGCCGCTCTGGATGAAAGCGTTAGCCGCATGAACGAAAGCGTTACCCAGATTGGCAGCGAAATAAACAGTTTTAAGACGGAATAAAACTGGGGGTAAAAGTGGAAGGAATGGTTATTCTGGCTGTTATAGTCTGGATTGTTTTGCTCTTAATCTGTAGCAGGGGTGTGTATCTTTATGCAACATCCAATGTAGAAAAGATTGTAGCTGAATTAAATGAAACAAAACAGATTTATTGGGCAGGAAAAATTGAAAAGTGCTTTAAGAAATTCCGACTTGGAACTTTTAAGCATAGTGCGCGCGCAGACAAGGAATTGTGGAGCGATTGCTGGTACTTTGTAAGAAAAAGCGAATTTTCTGACAAGGGTTTACAAAGGCTCACAAGGGTAATTAATGTTTCCCGAGTCATCTTTGTTCTTCTTCTGATTCTTCCATTACTTGGTGCAATTTCAGTACTTATTATTGATAAGTTTTTCTAAGCATAAATCGGAAGATGCAAGTGGGGGTTCTTACTTTTCACCTGCATCTTTTTTGTTTTAAAATCTTGTTTGATTTCTAGTATTAAATAAAAGGAATGGTTATGAAAAAATTTGTCGGTTACGAAAAGGGTGTTGATTTAGGCGGCTGGCTTTCCCAGTGCTCAGAATACACTACGGAGCATTACAAGACCTACATCAGCGAAAAAGATTTTGCCGTAATTGCAGGCTGGGGCTGCGACCACGTGCGCCTTCCCGTTGACTGGCAAATTTTTCAAAAAGAAGACGGCTCTTTAATAGAGGAAGGATTTGGCTACGTAGAAAATGCAATTCAATGGGCAAAAAACAACAAGCTGAACCTTATTTTAGACTTGCACAAAACCCTTGGCTATTCCTTTGATGCAGAAATTGCCAAAAACAATTTTTTTGACCAGCCGAAACTTCACGAGCATTTCTATACACTCTGGACGGAATTTTCCAAGCGCTTTGCAAAAAACGAAAGCATGCTATCCTTTGAACTTTTGAACGAAGTAACGCTTCCTTCCTACAGCGATGCCTGGAACAAAATAGCAGCCCACGCAATACAAATAATAAGAAGCTTTTCTCCTACCATAAAGATTTTGCTTGGCGGCTACTGGAACAATTCAATTGACGCGCTAAAAGATTTGGACAAACCCGCTGACGAAAACATTGTCTACAACTTCCACTGCTACGACCCGCTTTTGTTTACCCACCAAGGCGCACCCTGGGTTGCAAACATGCCACATGATTTCCGACTGGAATATCCAACCACCTTCAAGAAGCACAACGATGCGGCTCGTTCTTTTGGCATGACGGATTTTATTACCCCAACTGATGACGAAAACAAACGCTACGACAAAGATTTCTTTATTCAGAAATGGCAGGCAGGGCTTAATGTTTGCAAGGAACGCGACATTCCAATCTACTGCGGAGAATACGGAGTAATAGACCGTGCCAGCCCGGAAGACACGCTTGCTTGGTACAGGGACATTCACGCAGCATTTGTTGAATGTGGAATTGGCCGTGCAGCCTGGTCCTACAGGCTTATGGACTTTGGCCTTAGCGACGACCGCATGAAGGGTGTAATTGGCGAAATAATCAAGCTTCTTTAGTGAAGCACAAAACTGATTTCCGTGCATGCTCAAATTTTTGTTCAAGTTTTTGCATTGAAAAAAAAGCCTGAGTGTGTATAATATTAAAAATGAACCAAGACTCAAATTCCAACAATGCAAATATAGATCTTGCGCTGTATTTAATTCCGGTAACTCTGGGCAGCGCCAACGAGCAAGTGCTTCCTTCCTACAACTTGGGCATCATCAAAGAAATAAAATATTTTATCGTGGAAAACAAAAAATCGGCAATACGTTTTTTGGTTAGCCTTAGCAAAGAAATTGACATTGATTCCCTTACTTTTTACGAACTGAATGAACACACAGACCTTAAAAGCATAGGAAACTATTTGGAACCCCTGCAAAAACACAAGCAAGCAATGGGTGTTATTTCCGAAGCTGGATGTCCGGCAGTAGCAGATCCGGGGGCAGCGGTTGTTGCAATGGCACACAAAAAGCACCTTAAGGTTGTTCCGCTAACAGGCCCCTCTTCCATAATTCTTTCCGTAATGGCAAGCGGATTCAACGGACAGAGCTTTGCCTTTAACGGCTACCTCCCCGTTAAAAATGACGAGCGTGCAAAAAAGCTACGGCAGCTGGAAAGCCGCGCATGGAACGAAGATCAGACCCAGCTCTTTATAGAAGCCCCCTACCGCAATGCAAAAATGCTGGAAACAATTATAAGGGTTTGCAAAAAGAACACCATGCTCTGTATTGCAAGCGGTCTTACCTGCCAAAATGAATTCATCAAAACCCAGTCTGTAGAAGAATGGAAGAATTTTAATGCGGAAACGATTCAAAAAGTTCCGGCAATATTTTTACTTTTTAAGGAAATGATTAAATGCTAAATAAGACAATTGCACTTATGGGAATAAAGCACTGCGGAAAATCCACCCAGGGAAAAATCCTTGCAAAAAAAATGGGAAGCGACTTTTACGATACGGATGAAGTGATTGCTGAACAGACGGGAAAAAGTCCGCGCCAAATTTATACAGAGTCCGGGGAAGAAGGATTCAAGACCGCAGAAAAAAATGCCTGCCAGTTTGTGGCAGAAAAAATCATCTCTTCAAAGGCACCGGCTGTAATTGCAACCGGCGGTGGAATATGCAACAATTCCTTTGCCCTAGTTGAACTTAAAAAAGTAAGTACATTTGTTTTCCTTAATTCACAAGAAAAGATTGCCGCAAAAAGAATTCTTTCAGAAGTAAAAATAGAAGAAGACGGAAGCCTTAGCAACATGCCTGCATACATAGCAAAAAAAAATCCGCACTCCCTTTCCGAAGTGCGGTCTATCTTTCATGAATTTTTTGAAGAGCGTGTGCGTATGTACAAGGGCATAGCAGACTTTTCCGTTACCATGAAAAACGCAAGTAAAAGCATTAACACGGAGCAGATTCTTGCAGCGCTAAAGAACAAGGGCATCATTCAAGACTAAGGTCCAGGCTGAATCAATGCCCCCTTCCGCGCGAATCAACCGCAAGAACAGCCACAGCCTCCGCAGCCACCATCGCCGCCGTCTCCACAACCACAGCCTCCGTCGCCGCAAGAGCCACCGCATCCTCCGCCGCAGCCGCCACAACCGCCTCCACAGCTAAAGTTAAGCTCTTCTTCCGTTGCATCGCGGACAGAAACAACTTCTATCTCAAACTGAAGCTTTTTTCCTGCCAGCTGATGGTTTGCGTCTACGGTAACAGAATCCGGTCCGACCTTTTTTACGGTAACAATCCTGGAGCCAGCCAAGTCTCCTGCGTGGAACTGCATACCCTCTTTTATTTCTGCATCAGTTGCAAAATTTGAGCGGGGAATGTCCATTACAAGGGAAGCATCCCATTCACCGTAGCCGTCCTTTGGTTCAACAAGGACAGAAACTTTATCGCCAGAAGACTTGCCTTCCAATGCATTTTCTATCTTTGGCAAAAGGAACCCCTTACCCTGAATGTATTCCAAAGGTTCCATTCCTTCCGTTGAATCAATGAGGGCTCCGTCTATGTCTTTTAAAACATAATGAATGTTAACAACTTTATCGCTTTGAATAACCATATTAAACTTCCTGAACAACTTCTACAATTTCTGGAACTGTTTCCTTTAAGTAGCGTTCAATTCCCATCTTTAGCGTCATCTCGGAAATTGGGCATGATCCGCATGCTCCTGTAAGGCGAATGTGAACTTTATTTTCTTCATCAATACTTATGTATTCCAAATCACCGCCATCTGCATTCAGTTGGGGACGAAAAGCTTCCAATGTTTCCTTTACTTTTTCTTCAAGACTTTGATCTGCCATAGCGGACTCCTAAATTAATTCTGTCTGTGATTGATTAAAAGATAGTAAAAAACAAAGGATTATTCAAGTATTTTTTTTGCAACCTGAACCGGGGAATCCTTGTAGTACAAACCGGCGTACACTGTGGCATACCCAAGGACATAGCGCCCGTACTGTCTTGTCTCGGAAAAAGGCAGGGTCTCCAAAAACAAATCGTTGGGCAAATCATCCATGCCAAAATTCAAGTCGGCACTTTTTTGCCATGAACGGACGTGTCCAATTCCACCGTTGTATGCAAAGAGCGACAGTATTTGTGAACCTTTCAAGCGGCCAATAAGCTCCGAAAGGTAATATGTGCCAAAGCGAATGTTTATGTCCGGATCGTTCAAATCATAAATCTGAATCTTTAACTTTTTTGCAATGTCACCAGCGGTGCTTTCCATAAGCTGGGTAAGTCCGTTTGCTCCTGCATTGCTCTGTATGGTTGGATCAAAAAAACTTTCCGCCCGGATAAGTCCCAGAAGCAAATATTCATCAACACCATAATCTTGGCAGTGTTTTTTTACGCAGTCATAAAAAGCACGCGGATAGGCAAGCTGCCAAAGTTCAGTTGGAGGGGTGCCCTCGCTCCTGTTAAGCTTCTTTGCCGCAACCCTAAGGCTCTTTGTGTAATAAGAATTGTCCGTGGTTCCGTAATCGTAAAGCGCCTGGGCAATTTTTAGCACGCAGTCAGTTCCTATCTCTTTGTAGTGATTTTCCCATTCAGCATAGATGTGCTCAACAAGGCCAAAATCCGCATAGCCGTTAAGCAAAAGTTCCTCGTCCTTGTTGGCAACAAATGAATCGTCACTCCGCAAGACCGCAAAGCACTTCTTTACTTCTTCGTCGCTAAGACCAAGCCTGTAAGCCGCAAGAATTCTGTAATAGATGCTTGTGTCGGAATCCAGGGCCTTTTCAAAGAATTTCTTGGCAGTTTCTTCGCTTTTTACACCGTTCACTTTTAAAAGCCCTGTCTGGAACAGTCTTGCCGTTACATAGCTGTACTTGGCCACCACTTCCTTGCTTGCAAAAGTTTCTATTGACGTTGCAGTCTGATAGTATGCAAACCAAACATGGCGCGAAAGCATGCGCAAAGAAAGCGTGTCAAAAAAATCATCATAATAATTTGGGTCACGGATAGAAGGACCGTAAGTCTTTACAGCTTCAAGTGCATCCTGAATTGAAATCTTTAGCTTTGAATTTAGGAAATACCAGAGGGCACTGTCATAAGAAGCGTCATCCCCAGCGCATTCCATTGCCTTTAGATAGTCGGCACATGCCTTGTCCGGATATTTTGTATCTTTGTCGTAAATGCGGGCTGCATAAAAGTAGGCATTGTAAACGGCATCTTTTGGAAGAGACTTGTCTTCTGCCAAATCATGCATGAACTGGGCATTTGTGCTATTGTTGTTTGAACCGTAAAGATAGGTCTTTCCAATATCGTTAACAAGCTGGGGTGAAAGGCTTTCTTTTTGGGAACAAATAGCTTCTATGTCTGGAATTGAATTTGCATAGTCATAGGAAAAAACTTTCTTTCTGAATTTTATTACAGGAAAAGCATCCGGTGAAATTTTAAAGTCGTCCAAAAATTTTGAATGCTGCTTTGAATACGGCCGGCTTGTAAACCAGCGGGTAAATTCATCAGAAAAAGTTGAAGATGCCTGTTTGTAAAGGGCCGCACACCTGTAATAGGAAAGTTCATTCAGGCATTTTGAAATGTCCGTGTTTTGGGTTAAATCTACAATCAGCTTGAATTCGCCTTTTTTAAAAAGACCATGCACGTAGAGCAAAAGTGAATCATCATCAGGATATAAAGTGTAAAGCTCATGCAGAGTAAAAAGATTTTCATCAATGGAACCAAGGGAAGACAAAAGTTCCAGAGAGCGGCGCTTTATTAAAGGCGAAGCGTTTTTTATGCTTTTTCTAAGCAGCTTCTTTGCCTTTGGATAATTGTTTTCGTCCGCCTGCTTTAATGCTTTAAAATAGAATGCATCGTTTCCGTATTCAGAAGAAAGAGAATCGCTTGCCCCGCAAGAACAGAAGCAAGCTGCGGCAGAGAAAAGTAAAACAAGCGACAGAACTTTACGGTTCATCAATAGCAAGCCAGCCTATTCAGACGGAATCAAGATTGTGCTTCCGGCCTGGATATAATCAGGATTCTTGATGTGGTTATGATCTGCAATGTGCTGGTAACGCCACGGTGTCTTGTAGTAGGCATTTGAAATATCCCAAAGGGTGTCGCCCCAAACAATCTTGTAGCGGATATCGGGGGCATTCCTTGAAGGACGTGCCGGCTTTTCCGGAACAACCTGCTGCGGTGTGGTTGCAATAACGATTTCGTTTTCCTTAGCAGGAACAACTTCTTCTTTTGCCTTTGAAGCAGACGCAGGTGTTTTTTCTGCAGCATCCTTTTTCTGTGGAGGAGGCAAAGCTTCTCCTGCGTTGTGTGTCTGGTCGGCAGAAGATGTTGACTCTGAAGAGCCAACTTCTTTTGAAGAATCGCTTTCTGTAGAAGAATCGGCTGACAAGCTTGCAGACTCGTCTTCTGTTCCAGTCTTTTCTGACGATGTAGACTTTACACCAGCTTCACTTTCTGTTTTTGCTATGTGCGTTTCTGTTTTTCTGTTGAATATATTAATCTTTGACGGAATAACAAAGAGAACGAGCAGTGCGCCAAGTATACAAATTATTGAACATACTACGCAAACAATAACCGGCAGCGCAGAACCGCCTTCCTTGTCGTCATCGTCGTAAGAAGACCTGCTGGATGAATTTCCGCTAAGAGTTTCCTTGTCATACAGACCTTCAAACATATTGCTCTGTGGGGCATAAGAATTTGCGGAAGAACTGTCTTCTGCTTCATCAAACAAATCGTAATCGCTCACTTTCTTATCTCCGGAATCTTCATAAAAGTTTTGGCTGGCAGGCGAGTCAGATACAAATTCTGGAACCGTAAATTCCGTACCTTCGTTGGCATCGGATTCCTCTCCAAAATTTGGATCGTCAAAGTCGGGAAGGTCCATTACTGTCTCTGATGAATCCGGGATAGATTTTACCGCTTCATCAAAGTCGGAAACTTCCGGTTCGGGGAAGTCTTCTTTCTGGGAAAGGGCAGAAGTAATGTCAACATCTTCTATGCCGGTTGGCTCAAGGTTGTCAAAATTGGGAAGGTCGTATGCATCTTTTGTTCCTGCCGCAAGAACCGCTGAACTGTCCAACTCGGTGAACGACGTTTTTCTTTCCGCAACAGAAGGCTCAGGCTCTTCTTGGGAAATTGTTTTTTCTGAAATTGTTTCTTCAGGAACGCTGTCTTCTGAAACAGCATATTCTGGAACCGTAAAGTCGCTTTCATCCGCAACATCAGGAACATCCGTAACCGCTTCGGAAACAAGTGGCTCTTCTGCTACAGTCTCCTCTGCAGAAGGATATTCATCAGCATCATCAAAATTGGGAAGACCAAAATCTTCTGTTGCCAAAGATGACGTGTCTCCAAAATCCGACAAATCCAAATCAGGCAGCGTTGCTTTTACAACTGTTTCCTGGGGTGCCTTTGGCGTAAGTTCCGGAGATGTTTCTGGCGGAGTAAAATCCGGCAAGTCCAAGTCTGCGCTAACAGAATGCTCCTCTGATGGAGCTTCCTGCTCTACCACGGAAACTTCTTCCTGCGCTTCATTTGAACCGTCTTCCACAAGAGTTTCTTCCGTCTCTTCGTGAATGGGCATGTCTCCTGCAATCGAACTGTGGTCGCCAAGATTCTGCCTTGTGGACTGTACAATTATTCTGTCTGCGTTTTCCGCATCGCCTTTTGTCTTTAGTATGGATTCCAAATTGGGAAGCTCAAAGTCAAAGTCTTCATCGGAGAAGCTGTCGCTGCCTTCTTCCACGGAAGAATCCTGTTCTTCCAAAACAGTGCCCGACTCTTCCATAACGGACGGTGCCTCAAAAAAGTTGTCCGCATTGTTTGCCTCGCCAGCATCTGTATAAGTGGAATTGTCCTGGGGCATAAAATTAAGATCTTCTTCCGTAGCAAAAATCTCTGATTCTGGCTTTTCTTCGGTAAGGGTAAAGGTGGACGTGTCTAAGATTGAATTTCCTTCGCTGTCCTTTAAAATCGTGTCTGATTCGGCTTCCGGTACAAAGTTTTTTAAGTCTTCTGCACTGGCAAAAATCTCTGTCTCCGGCTTTTCTTCCGTAAGTGTGAAGGTGGACGTGTCTAAGATTGAATTTCCTTCGCTGTCCTTTAAAATTGAATCCGAATCGGTCATTCCGTTCTTTAAAACTGAATCAACGGCATCTATGTCAGAAAGGGCGTCTGCCGTTGTAGTGTCTATGTTAAAGTTTGCGGGTTCGCTCCTTTCCACCTCCGTCCTGCTGACGAGGGTTACATTTGTGGAAGTGGTCTTTCCAGTTTCCGGGTCGCGGACTTCTGCCTGCAAATGGTTGTTTTCATCTACGCTAAGGTTTAGGTGAAGGCTTGGAATTCCGTTGGGATGCGGCTTTAAATTTGAAATTTCCAAAGTGTCTACATATTCTGCGTCTTCCATGGAATCTGTTTCGGAGCGGTATAGGTCAATCTGAACTTTTGTCTGATTATCCTGAACTGTGGTAACGTCCAGCGCTTTTTTTTCTACGCTTCCGTCTTTCATAATCGGATAAAATGAGCCATCAGCGAGCTTGATTCCAATAGATTTCATTATTAATTCCTTAGCTTTAGAAATTCTTCATTAAAATATCGGTTATTTTAAGAAACTTTATTAGACCAGTTCAACCTGTAGCACGGTTCACCCCTTTGGCACCCCTCCAGGATGAACCATGACTTTAAGCAACTGGCATTCCTTCTTGCTAAAACTTAGTTGCTAAAACTAAAGTCAGCAGTATATTTCAGTTCATTCACAACTTCGCCGAATTTGCGGGAAACTGAATACTTGTAAACCTTCTGTGGATTGCCCTTTGCGTCGTTGTTGTAAATTACGCGCTCAAAAAGATTTCCCTGCCCGTCAAAAGACTGGATTTCCTTTACGGCACCAGTTGTCCTTTCGTAGACATAGCACTGCTTTGTAGAAGGATGTCCTGCACCTTCCCAAACTTCAACCTGGGAAATTTTTCCGTCATCCGTGTAGCGTGTAAGCGAAAGGCGGTCAAGGCTTCCGTCTGCAAAATAGAGGAATTCTTCTACCGGGCGGCCTGTTGCGGGGTCAAGCTTTGTTACTGTGCGCTCAAGAAGGGCTCCTGCTCCGCTGTAATATGATTCGGTTATTTTTCCTGCCTCGTACTTGTAGATTGTCTTGCCAGCAAGAACGTTTTCTGCATTGTATTCTGATTCAGAGACAAGGTTTCCGTCTGCGCCATATTCCTTTACGGACTTCCAAATAAGCTTCTGGTTTGCATCGTAGAAGCTAGAAGCCTCCAGTTTACCAGCGGCATTGTAGGTAAATACGGTCTTGTCCACCAGCATTTCCTTGTTTTCCGCAGAATCGGATGCTTTTTTTACGGTGTAGCTTGCAACTTCCACTTCCTTTCCGTTCTTGTATGAATGAATATGCTTTACGGTAGGGGTGCGGAAATACTCCCCAAACTTTGAAATAACGGCATAATCCGTCTTTGTATAAGAATTTACGCGGGATGCAGGCACAATGCTTTCTGTGTCAAATGCAAAGACTGAACAAGCAGCAAAAGCTCCTAAAGCCAATAATATAACTTTCTTCATTAAAATTCCTCCGTTTGGCCTAAAAACAATTATACTATACAATCGGTATTTTGTCTTTAGAGTATTAAGTAAAGAAGAGGAAAACAATTTTACACTGAATTCCAGTCGGTATTGTGGAGAATGTCCGTTGCTGCAAGGCGTATTTTTTTGACCGATTCGCTGCCACTTATCTGGGTTTTCTGAATAAAGCCTATGTCGTAGCAGCCCAAGGCATTTCCTGCACTGTGGCAGATAAAACCTTCTCGGTAGGGGCCGTTTTCAAGAACAATCTGTGGGACAAGGCCTATGCCAAGACCAAGGGCAGCAAGGGCCATAACCGCTTCGTTACCCTCTGCCTCTGCCGCAACAATTGGCTTAACATTCCGGCTCTTTATCCAAGAGTCAAAGCGGGAACGGGCAAGACCAGCCTTTGGAAGAATAAGGGGAACAGATTCAACTATATCCTGGGGACTGCCAGAAACCTTTACATAAGGCCCGGAAGAACCAGCCGCAAAGACAAGCGGACTTTTCCTTACCGGTATGCAGTCAAAAGCGTCTATACGCGCATCAGAAATGGCCGCAACAGCAAGCTCCGCCCTACCCTGCCTTATAGCATCAGGGGCAAGGGCAGGATCTCCTGTTTCCACGCTAAGCCTTACCTCCGGGTACTTGGCATTCAGCCTTTTTACAAATGGGGGCATTATTGTGTAGCAGGCAGTAACGCTCGCAAAGACGTGCAGGGTTCCCCTAACAAGATTGTCCTTGTGCCTAAAGCCTTCCATCAGTTCATTCTGTTCTGCAAGGCATTTCTTTGCAAAAGCAGCAAATTTCTTTCCGTCTTCTGTTAAAGAAACATCGTGTCCTTCGCGGTCGCAAAGGGTAACGCCGGTTTCCGTTTCCAAGCGGTTCACAAGACGGCTAAAAGCGGAAGGGCTTAAGTTTACCTTTTGGGCAGACTTTGTAAAATGAAGGGTAGAAGAAAGTTCCAAAAAAGCGTTCAGTTCAAAAAAATCCATTTTTAGTCCTTCTTTCCTTTGGACAGGCTTCTGTTAAAAAGGCAGAGGTCGCTAATTATGCAGCCACCGCATTTGGGTGAACGGGCAGTGCATGTATAGCGTCCGTGCAGCAAAAGCCAGTGGTGGGCGTTCAAAAGGTATTTCTTTGGCACCCGCTCCAAAAGAGAAAGCTCCACCTGCTCGGGGGTAGAACCAGAAGCAATGCCTGTTTTGGGACAGACGCGCAAAAGATGGGTGTCTACAGGCATTGTGGGCTGGTTAAAAACTGCATTAAGCACAACATTGGCGGTTTTTCTGCCAACTCCGGGGAGGGACATAAGTTCTTCCCTGGATTGCGGTATTTCTGAATTGAATTCTTCTATTAATTTTTTGCTTAGGGCAAGAATATGGTCTGCCTTTGAATTGTAAAGCCCTATTGATTTTATGTATCCGATTAAACCGTCACGCCCCAGGGCAAGCATCTGCTTTGGGCTTTTAACCTTTTTGTAAAGAGGAGCCGTGGCAGCATTCACGCTTTTGTCCGTAGCCTGAGCCGAAAGCACCACGCTTACCAAAAAGCAGTAAGGGTTTGGCGCAAGAAGCTCTGGCTTGGGAGAAGGGTTTTGCTGCTCCAGCCGGGAAAAGACAACTTCCATTTCCTTGGCTGTCAAAAGTTCTTTTTGATTCTTCAAGTTGGCCTCTAATTCCGTATGCAGAAAAAAGCGCGGCAGGCACTGGAGGGGCCCGCCAAGGGCGGGTTGCCAAAGGCAATGGAGGGGTAGGGCCCCCGGAACCCCGCAAGCGCCACACACAAGGCACAAAGGGCAGCAGAAGAAATGCCCAGGAATGCAAATTCAAGTGCCGCCCAAAAAACTAAAATTCCCTAAAACTACTTTATTTCCGCAAGAAGTTCCTTTACCTTGTCCGTCTTTTCCCATGGGAATTCACTGCGGCCAAAGTGTCCGTAACTTGCGGTTGCGCTGTAGATTGGGCGCTTTAGGTCCAAAGTCTTTACGATTCCGGCAGGAGTGCAGTCAAAGACCTTCTTTACAGCCTCGACAATCTTTGCTTCTGGAACTTTGCCAGTACCGAATGTTTCCGCCATTATGCTAACCGGGAATGGAACCCCAATAGCATAAGAAAGCTGAATCTCGCAACGCTCTGCAAGGTCTGCCGCAACGATGTTCTTTGCAATGTAGCGGGCCATGTATGCAGCCGAGCGGTCAACCTTGGAAGGGTCCTTACCGCTAAAGCATCCGCCGCCGTGCCTACCCATACCGCCATAAGTGTCAACAATAATCTTGCGTCCTGTAAGACCAGAATCTCCTACTGGACCGCCAATGCAGAACTGGCCGGTTGGATTTACAAAGAACTTTGTCTTTTCATCCAAAAGCCCTGTGGGTTCAAGGACAGGCTTAATCAGCTTGGATATTATAGTAGACTTTAGCTCGTCATAAGAAATGCCGGGGTCATGCTGCTGGGACAAAACAACAGTGTCAATATGAACAGGCCTGTGTCCCTCGTATTCAAGAGTAACCTGAGCCTTTGAGTCCGGGCGGAACCAATTAATAGAACCGTTCTTCCTAAGCTCAGCAGACTTGATCATAAGCTTGTGGGCATAAGTAATAGGTGCTGGCATAAGCTCTTCCGTTTCCTTACAAGCAAAACCGAACATCATGCCCTGGTCACCGGCACCCTGCTGGCCTGAATATTCAGACAAGCCCTTTCCAACAACACCCTGGTTTATGTCCGCAGACTGGTTGTGAATCATGTTGAGTACAGCCATAGACTTATAGTCCAGACCGTAATCCGGATTTGAATAACCTATTCTCTTTGCAACATTGCGCGCAACTTCCTGAATGTCTACATAAGCCTGTGTGCTTATCTCGCCGCCAACAAGAATCAAAGCCTGGCAAGCAAAAGTTTCTGCCGCAACATGGCTTTCCGGATCCAGGCGCAAACATTCATCAAGAACGCCGTCGCTAATCTGGTCGCAAAGTTTATCCGGATGGCCTTCCCCAACGGATTCTGAGGTAAATAGATAATGTGTGGGATTTAAATTGTTGTCCATTTTGGACCTCCTCTTTAGCAAATTTTTTCCTCGCCTGCAATTTGGATAAATCAGCGAATAGAAATGTCTAAGTAAAGTATAGGCAACTGTCACTTTTTATTCAAGTAGTTTGTAAACAGATTTTTTATGATACTTCTCTTTAGGACGGTAACCTTTTCCGCTCTGCCATCCACTCTTTTGCTAAAATCGGCCTTCATGCCTTTCGTCACCGCCCTTCCGGGGTTCCGCGGGCACCTTCCCGCTCCATTGCTCCGCAACGCACTGTCGTGCGCCCCTCCACGGCGGCGTAGGCTTATTGCCTTCATTGCTTGGGGGTAACCAACCCACCACGGCAACCACCACACGTCCCTCCCCGATAATCTTGCTAACCTCAAAATTGAACCTATTACATTCCATTTTTTTTCCAAAACCTAGAAATTTAGCTTTTCCCGTGTTATACTTTAAAGCACTTACAACAATCTTGCTGGAAAACAGGGAGACTGAAATGCGTTTTGAAAGTACACGCAACGAAAATAACAAGGCCGGATTTGAAGAAGCTCTTTTAAAATGTATGCCGGAAGACGGCGGGCTTTACGTTCCTTACGAAAACGAAGATTTGCGCAACTGGATTTTATATGCAGACGAAAACACCTCTTTTGCAAACTTGGCGGGAACCCTTACATCTGCCATAATCAACAAGGAATTCAGCCCTATTATTTGTGAAGCAATCGCCACAAAGGCCTTTCCATTTGAACCCGTAATCAAGCAGCTGGACGACCATCTTTTTTCCATGGAACTTTACCATGGGCCAACCGGTTCTTTTAGGGACTTTGGCATTTCATACCTTGCCTCTGCAATGGAAACAATCCTAAGGATAAACGGAGCAACTTCCATTCTTTTGGATGCAAGTTCCGGGCCTCTTGGTTCCTGCATGGCCAGTGCCCTGCGCGGAAAGAAGCATTTAAAATCCGTTCTCATTTTCCCGAGGGGTAAAATCTGCGGAATGGACGAAAGCGATTTTGTCTGGAACGGCGGAAACATCTATCCAATAGAAGTGGACGGTACGGAGGCTGACTGCCACAACCTTGTAAGGGGAATTTTTGCAGCCAAGGACCTTGTAAAAAAATACCATCTTACGGTTGCAAATTCTGCAAACATAGGCCGCCTTTTGCCACAGTCATTCTTTTACACATTCGCATTTACCCGCATAAAAAAGCACGTTACGGGCGACATTTTCTATGCAATGGAAGCTGGCAACTACGGAAACCTTGTGTCCGGCCTTTACAGCTGGCGGTTGGCGCTTCCGGTAAAGGGATTCATCCTTCCTTCCACCACAAACCTATGCACAGACGCAAACGGAAAGGTAACAATCTCCGACAGCAGTGTTGCTTTTGAAAAGCGTGCTCCGGCAGACCCTTCAGACCCATCCAACCTTGAACGCCTTGAGCACATCTTTAAGAACTATTCGCTTATGCTTAGAAGCTTTGTCTATCCTGCAAAGGTTGACCGCGAGCAGACGGAAAAAGCCTGCAAAGAATTGTACATGAAGTATCACGTATACGCAGATGAAGACACAAGCGCAGCCTATGCGGCAAGTATTTTGCGCAAGGACATAACCGAAGACTATGACGACTCCGTTGTTCTTATGATGAGGAATGCCCCTTCGCTTTCCGCAGATTTTATCAAGCACTGCATTGGCGAAGAGCTTACTGTTCCGGAAGAAATCCAGAAGGCTTACAAGCCCATCCGTTTGGACAAGCCTGTAATCTCGCCTTCTGACATTGACTATGTTACTTCTGTTCTAAATTCACTGAATCTTCTGAGGATTTTTTACTAGCCTTAGAAGTCTTTGCCTTTGCAAGAACACGCTTCTTTTGCACAGGGCGGACGGCTTCAAGGAATTTCTCGCACTGGTACTGGGCACCTTCCTTGGCAGCAACGAGGGTGCGGTAGAGCCGGTGTATGTGCTCGCGCAAGATGCGTGGGCTGTACATGGAAACCGCCGCAAATGCATACCAAAGTGAAGACTCCATCTTTTCCTTGTTGAACCATCTTATTCCGTTAAAGTTGTTTGCACCGGTAAGTTCCCAAGAATATTCGCCTTCAGTAAGAAGCCTTGCTGTTTCGTAAGTAGACTTTGCCTGTCCCGAAGCGCCAAAGTTAAAGTCGCGGATTCTCATCATTAAGAAGAGCTTCCTGAACGTAGACTTCATTTCTTCATTTTCAAAGCCTGCCTTATTCAAAAGCTCTGTAAGCTTGCGGTTGTAGCCCCACTTTAAGCAGTTTGCGCTTCCCGCAGAAGAAACCATTGCAAAAGCCGCAAGTATTTCTGCCGCATTTTTGTTGGAATTGATTCCTTCGTAGAAAAGATTGTCTGCATTGGCCTTAAGCGCAGAATTGGAAATCTTGTACCTTGTAGAAGACGGGGAAGATGTTGTGTTGCTTAAGCCCTGGCTTGCAGCTATTGTTCCTGCAAGATATTCAATCTGCTTGCAGAATGCATTCCACCGCTGTGCCGCTGTTGCCTCCGTTGCCTTTTTCCTAATCCTGGCTTCTTTTTGCGTTGGAGTCTTGTCTTTGTGGACAGGCTTAACAAGTTCCATTTCTGCCTTCTTTAGGTTAAAGCGTTCCTGTTCCTTGTTAATCTCCGCCTCTTGGGCCGCAAATTTGGATTCAGCTTCGTAGTATTCAAGGGCCTGCTTCTTTACCGCAGCAAAGATTTCTTCCGTAGTAATTCCGTCTTTTTTCTGGGCTTTAAGAACAAGCGCCGGTGTGCAAAGGGTAGAAAGCTGGCCAAAAAGTTCCGGGGTTGCAAATTTTGCAAGGGCAGCATACAAGTCCTTGTAGCGGTATTCCTCCCATGCAACTTCAAGATCGGGACAGCCGCCTCCGTTCAAAAGCTCGTTCAGCTTGGCGTACTTGCCTTCAACCGTGTCCTCAACTTGCTGCACGTCAAGATAGACCTGGTACTCAAAACCGTTAAGCGAGACAAACATGCCCTGGTTGATAAGGTCGTCACTTTTGCGGACGTACCAGAGGCCACTCTTGTGCTCACGGAAGATGCAGAAGTGATCGGCACCGTAGCTAAGGCCAACGCCTTCTGCTAAAGACCTGCTCCTCATTTCCTTGTCGTTTTCTCCAGAGCCTACTTTTACCGCATATTCGCATGACTGTTTTATCCAGCCGGAAGCCCTTTCGTACTTGTTGTTGTAGAAGACAATAGTGCGCTCGTTTCCGCATGAGTTTGAATAGGCAAAGATGTTTTCGTTTACAACGCCGTTGTTCCACACATCGTAGAACAAAAAGTTGTCCACGCCGGAGAAGAGATACCTCTTGTGCATAAGGGGGAATATGTCGTGCCAGTGGCGGCCAACAAGACCTTCATCCGGCTGCTCGTCGCGGTAGGCACGGGTATATTCCATTCCGTACTTTTCTTCAAAGCCTTCTATCTGACCGTGACCAAACATTGGCAGGCCTGGCATTGTTACCATAAGGGTACAAACGCCAAAATACTTGTCTCCCTTGCCAAACTGGGCCACCGCCGTCTCTTCGTCGGGGTTGTTCATAAAGTTTACAAAACGCTTTAGAACCTGGGGGTCAAATTTTATAGTGTTCTTAACCGTATCGCGGTACTTCTGGTTCTCTTCCTTCTTGAGCATGTTCATGAAGGCTGAATTGTAAACACGGTGCATTCCCAGCGTACGGGTAAAGTAGCCTTCCATCATCCAGAATGCCTCTGCAAGCAAAAGCGTGTCCGGCATGTCGCGGGCGCAGCGGTCAACAACTTCCCTCCAGAATTCATTTGGAATTGCGCTCTCAAACTGTTCCGTGGTAAGGGCATACTGGCTTCTTGTGGCAATGTCTCCACCATGGCCTGGCTCCGGATACCAAAGGCGGCGTATGTGCTTCTTTGCAAGAACCATTGCGGCATCAAAGCGGATAATCGGAAAGTTGGAGGCAACCTTCATAATCTGGAGGATAACCTCTTCCCTTGCTTTTTCATTCAGGAAGTCAATCTGGGCGGTGTCGTTCCAAGGCATACCTGTACCGTCGTTTCCGTGGTAGATATAAGTTACGTCCCCTGTCTGGTTGTCCACGCGCTTAAAGCATACGGCGCAGTCGCTCTTTGAATAGTAGTGGTCTTCAAGGTAAAGGGAAACGCGACTGTCCTGGCTTAGGTTTTCCCCGGTAAAGGAATACTGGGGATAAGGGCAATCCTTTCTTGTAACAAAGAGATCGGGATGCTCAATCACCCACTTACCGTCCATACCAGTGTGGTTTGGAACCATGTCGCTTGCAAGACGAATTCCCCTCTGCCAACAGCGCTGCCGCAAATTTATAAGTGCATCCCAGCCGCCAAGGTTCCAGGCAATCTCGTAGTCGTAAAGTGAATATGCAGACGCAGCCGCTTCCGGGTTGCCGTTAATCTGCTTGATCCTTTTTGAAGCATAGCTTCTTTCCCAAAGGCCAATCAGCCAAAGCCCCGTAAAGCCCTGGTCACGCAAAAGGTCAAGTTCCTCATCAGGAATCTGGTCAAGGCGGTTAATCTCGCGCCCATATTTTTTGCTCAGCTGGAAAAGCCAGACAAGAACCGTCTTTGCCATAAGAACAACCTTTGGCATCCATTCGCGGTCAGGGCTGAACCTTTCGTATTCGCGCATAAGGTTTTCGTAGGAATAAGGAGCCATCTCCGCATCACCGCCGTTTGTGGGGTGCCAGGCAGCCTTTTCTTCCTCACTCAAAGTGTCAATTCCTTCAAGAAGGCGGCGCAACCATTCACCAAGCAAATCTGCCCAGTAGGTGCGTATGTAGTCCAACTGCCCCTTTAGCGAAGTTGGGGAAGCAACAACCGGTTCCTTTAACATGTTGATAAGGTCGTTGTTCTTAGGGCCAAATTTGGGAAGAGTCAAGAAATATGCCTTTATCTGGTTCCATGTCTTTATATAGTTTGCGTTAAGGGCAAGCTTCCTGTCGTCAAAAAGAATCTGGAAGGGATGAAAGGCGGGATTTTCGTTAGCAAGATGAAGAAGTATCAGCTCTTCAAGAACCTGCTCGCGGTTGCTCCTCTGCTGCCTTGTACCCGTGTCGTAGGCAGACTGCATAAGATAGTCCCAATTGGTAAGCTGCTTCTGATATACAGCTGTAGGGGGAAATTCATCCATAAATTGCAGCAGAAGCTTGTCTATCTCGTCCTTGCCAAAAATTCTGTCCAATTCAAAAAGAAGGGTCTTAAAAGCGTTGGGGTCCTTGTCCCTCCTAAAAAGCATACAGACATAGTGGAAAATCTCGTCTATAAGCCCCATGGCGTTAAGGCTTCCTGCAGAAACCTGCTTTTCCTTTTCCCCTCGGCTTACAAAAAGATCATTCAGCTTTGTCTGAAACTTCTGTACGGCCTTAAGGTTTGCAAAAATAACGTTGCCGCTAGAAGCAAAAAGTCCCTGGTCAAAGTTGCACAAATCGCGGACGTTGCGGCTCACGTGGAATTCATTATAAGAAACGGGCCACTTTGTTTTTTCCATTTAGAAATCCTCCTTAAACATGCAAGCAGGCACCTTGTAGTCTGTACCCAAATTAGAAAAATTAACCAATCTATTTGCCATCGTGGATTTTAACCACTTTCTGAACACGCTGAATAAATTCTTCGTCTTGCAATAAAGCTTCCACGCTCACCGGCATCCTGTAGGTCCAGTTAAAAGCATTCACACTGCCGGGAACATTAATTCTCTCTGACTGGGCATCCTCAAGAAAATACTTCTGCTGCAAATACAAATAGTCCTGAAGCGGATTAATAAAAAGCGCACTGCCGCATTTTGCAGAATTTTCCATAACAAAAGCCGCCACCTTTTCATCAAAGGGCATGCCCGGCTCTACGGCTACAGATTCATCAGCTTCACCTTCAGAAGATGCCACCGCTTTTATAAAGGCCTGGACGCTCTGCTTTTCATCCTGCCACCACTGGCGCACGGTTGAACTGTCATGCACGGAAGTAGTTGCAACGCTAAGCTCCGGGTATTTTTCAAGCGGATAATAAGGCTGCCCATCCTCTTCCCACAAACGGTTCCAGCGCACAACCTTTAGCGAAAGAATCTCCAGCTGCTTAAGAACCTCAGGCATAACCGCAAGATTCACCCCCAAATCCTCCGCACAAGGAATCATTGAGCTTGCGTGGACAATCGGTGTAAGAACGGAAAGCGCCTGTTCCTTCCAAAGCGAATTTTCCTTTTCCTTAAGCCCGTCAAAAGCCTGCCTTAGCTTCTGCTGCTCATCCCAGCCCAAACTCTTCCATGCCGTTGAATTTTCATAAGTGTAGACTGGAATAAAAGTATCGTCCTCAATCTCTATAAGACAGCGGTCATTCCACTTTTTTTCAAGGGCACGCTTTACGTTGGCATCCTTTGAAATGTCGTCGCAAAAATGAATCGAATAAATGTCGCCCGAAACACCTATGTCCTTTTTAAAAAGCCACAGTTCCTCATCCCCAAGCCGGTCTGCAACCAGGGACAAAAAGCGGTGGGCCTCATCGTGGTTCCAGGTAATGTCTTCTATTAAGCCCGTAGGAATGTGTGGCTGGGAAAGCCAACGGAGCCTTGAATCGTCAAAGCCAAGTGCATTAAGCTCCTTGCGGGAAAGAGAAGCGTAGGGTTCCGTATGCCCAAGATATGCCGAACCTTCCCTGTCCTTTACAGCCCAAATCCTAAAGAAGCCCAAGATGTGGTCAATCCTGAATGCGCTGTAATACCGGGAAGCAGTCTTTATGCGGTTTTTCCACCAGTTAAATTCGTCAGCCTCAAGACGCGCCCAGTTGTAAGTGGGAAAGCCCCAGTTCTGGCCGCTTGGATTTTCACCGTCAGGCGGAGAACCAGCCCTCAAATCCTGGTTAAAGAATTCAGGCCATGCCCAACAGTCAGTGCTGTCTTCGTTCATCAGAATTGGAATGTCGCCCTTAAGCAAAATGCCCTTGGACTTAACATAGTCGGCAGCTTCCTTAAACTGCTGGGCGGCACGCATCTGGCACCAGACAAAAAAATTGTGGCTGGACTTAAGAGCCTTGTTCTTAAAGCGCAGCATAATCTGATCACGGCTAAGCTTCTGCAAATGCTCATCCCAACTTTTCCAGGAAGCCTGCATTGCAGAATCCTTAAGATTCTTAAAAACCGCGTATGGAATCACCCAGCCGTTTTCCTCAACAAAAGCCTCAAGTTCAGCCTTGAATTTTATGGCAGAAGCAGAACCGTCCCCCGCATTCACAACATTAACGCCTGTCTTGGAAGCAGTCTTTTTTCCCTCGGCAAGCTTTTCCGCATGGGAATAAAGCAAATGCAAAAGCTTGTATTTTTCCTGGGTAAGCTTGTCGTAGTCAAAGCGGCCCTTGTATTTGTTAGACTTGATATATGTCTTGTAGGCAGAAGCAAAAGCCTTGTCGTCTTTTAAAGCCCCCTCAAATTCAGGAAGAGACTCAATGCGAATGTAAAGAGGATGCAGCGCAAATGCAGAAAGCCCCGAATACGGGGAAGACTGCGTGCCAGTATCGTTCACCGGCAAAAGCTGAATTACACTAAAGCCGCATGCCTGGCAAAAGTCAGCGAAGGGTTTTAAAGCCATAAAATCACCAACGGCTTCGCAATCTTTTGTGTACAATGCCGCCAGGGGAATAACAACACCGGTTCTCTTTTCCATAATTATTTTCTATTATAGCATGACAATAATTAACTTGCCACAAGTTTTTCTGTTTTTTGCAAAAAAAATTGTTTTTTTAAGGCTCCTTTTAATATTAAACCAAAATTAAAATATTTTTTGCGTTTTTTCTTTTTTGCGGCACTTTTTTATGCTGTCCAAACATTTCCCCAAAGAACATCCATTCCTTGTGTGTGGCCCTTCCGGGGCCCGCTAACGCTCGGCCCGCGCAAGCGCGGTCTTGCCTACGGCAACCCCTCCACGGCCTGCCGCGCCTTTGTTTGCAAAAGGCCTTTTACAAATATTTTGTCAAAAAACTCCGCATTTATGTCCAATTTTGAATTTTCAAAGCACATATATATGTAAGGAGTTTTTATGAAAAAACAATTTTACCGCAGAAAGCCTGTAGACGAACTTACCTTTACCGACGACGGAATGTTCCAGGCCGTAATGAAAGACCCTGCCTTATGTGCAGAACTTGTCGAACGACTTTTGAACCTAAAAGTGTCTCACATTGAGTACCCAGAATTTGAAAAAATAATAGCCCCATATTTTTCAAGCAAGGGTGTACGCATGGACGTATACATAAAAGACTCGGACAAAGTAATCGACGTGGAGATGCAGTCGTATCCACAGGAAGCCCTACCTCTAAGAATGCGCTACTACCAGAGCATGATAGACGCAGACAACCTTCTAAAGGGACAAGACTACGATGACTTAAAGGCAAGCTACATAATATTCATCTGCAAGGACGATCCATTCCGTAACAAAAGCGGTAAGAAATCAGGACTCCCCTGCTACACCCTGACTACAAAATGCCATGAGCTCCAAGACCTAAATTTCAATGACAAAATCACAAAAGTGATTTATAATGCAAGTGGGTACGAAAAAGAAACGGACGCAAAGATAAGGGATTTCCTGCGCTTCGTCTACACAAACGACCCAAGCGAAGATGACTTTTCTGTCCGCCTTACAAAGCGGGTGGAAAATCTTAAGCAAAGTGAACGGTTCAGGGAGGCATACGCCACAATGAATTTATGGGAAATGGACATACGCCGTCAAGAGCGAAAGGAAGCCTTGGCGGAAGGCCGCGCTCTGGGAGCAGAAGAAAAATCCGTGGAGGCAGCAGTAATCGCCGTAAGGGAATTTAACATAGACCCCCAGCTTGCCGCAGAAAAAATGAAGGCACCTCTCGAAAAAGTAATGGAAAAGCTCAAGCAAAAATGATTTCCGCCTTTTTCTAGAATTCCCCCTTGTTTTTTCTACAAAATGCACATATACTAATATAAGAGCAAAGTTAGAGTTTTCATAAAAAGTCATTGTTATTCAAAAAGTGAAAAAATTTTGGAGGTTTTGATTTGACAGGACTTTTTTTTGCTTTGGCTATTAGTGTAACTTTTTACTTGGGAACAAAATTCTTTATAAAATTCATAGATTGGCCAAAGTAAGAGCCAGATGCAACTCTGATTCTTGCAGAGGGGAACTATGAATTCTGCATTTTCAAATCTAATTACAATCAAAAACTGCCGTATACATGATTCAGGCCGGGTAAAATTGCCTAAGCTCGACTGGGAAATGAAAAGCGGGGAAGCCTGGCTTGTAATAGGACCAAACGGTGGCGGAAAAGCGGAATTCATCAAAGGCCTTGAAGGACAGCTTGAAATCTCCCCAAACGAACTCACTGTAGAACAGTTGGCAACAGGCCAAACAGCCCTTTATTCATCTGCATTCAGCCAAAAAGGCTCCATAGCAATTGTCTCTTTGGAAAAAGCCGCATCTTTAATAGAAGAAGAAAGGCAACGCGACGAAAGCGAAATCATGGACAAAGAAGATGAAGGGCGAACCGGAAGACAGTACATCTGCGAAGTGCTTGGCGGTTCAAGCAAAAAAGGTGCCCCGCTTCCGCCAATAGCCTCGCGTCTGGAAACCATGCCGCAGATAAAGCTTTGCGGTGTAGAAAAAATCCTTGACCGCGGACTGCGCTACATGTCCACAGGAGAAATCCGAAGAACGCTTCTTTGCAGAGCCTTGCTTTCCGGTGCTGGACTTTTAATTCTAAGCGACCCCTTTGCAGGACTTGATGTAGAATCACGCCGCATACTCCTTGAATTCTTTAATACGATTGCAAAACGCCAGCTTACTTTGGCAGACGGCGGAACCACCGGCACTTCTTCCACAAACAGCGGATTCCCCAGAATAATTTTGAGCATGGAACGCTGGCACGAAATTCCAGACGCAATAAACCGCGTTGTAGAATTTACAGAAAAAAAGATTTCCTTCTGCGGCAGCCGTGACGAATACGAAAAAATCGTAGAGGCAAGCAGGCAAAAACGCCTTGCAGAACGCGAAGAGCAAAAGCAGAACTTCCTTGCAGAACTCAATAAAATCCGCGAAAACAACAAGGCCCTTTCCGAAAGCATAAACAACACTCCCCTTCCCCAAAGCCTCATAAAATTTGAAGATGTAAACGTAGGCTGGGGCGACCACCACGTTCTTGTAAACCTAAACTGGGAAGTAAAACCGGGCGTGCACTGGCTCTTGCGCGGACCAAACGGTTCTGGAAAAACCACAATCCTTGAACTCATCACCGGGGACAATATGCAGGTCTTCCGCGAAAAAGTAAGCCTCTTTGGAAAGCGCCGTGGAAGCGGAGAAACAATCTGGGACATAAAAAAGCAGCTTGGAATCGTAAGCTACCGTCTCCACGTTGAATACAGAATGGTCGGTGGAACAGAGCTCCAGGACGTTATCATAAGCGGTTTCCACGACAGCATAGGCCTTTACGAACAAGCCACCGACTTTGAAGTTGCAGCCGCCCACGAATGGCTAAAACTTGCAGGCTTTCAGGGCCGCGAACACCAGACCTTCTCTTCCCTAAGCTACGGTGAACAGCGGGCAGTCCTAATCATAAGGGCCGCAGTAAAAACACCCCGCGTCTTAATCCTTGACGAACCCTGCCACGGCCTAGACGAAAACTACCGCCAAAAAATCCTAGACCTGCTGGAAACAATTGCAGACACAGGAACCACAACCCTCCTGCACGTAACCCACGACCCTGCCGAAGTCCTCGAATGCGAAAAACACATCCTGGAACTGCACCCCGACCAAGAGCCGATGTATAGGATTATAGAAGAAAGTAATTAAATTTGCGGGTTTGCCTTATCAATTATCTGTCAGCACAAGCTCAAAGGTAAGATTGAACCAGTCGCCGCTTTCAGATGAATTTGGATTACCGTTTTTATATCCAAAAACTTTGTTAAATGTTTTGTTGGATTTTAATGTAGAAAGAGTCCTTGTTGCAGTATCTTGACCTTTAGCAATTGTTCCAAGATAATCGTTTCCATTCGTCCCGGTATCTACATCATACATATTTTCAGTCCAAATATAAAATTTTTGACTCGGAGAGCTCAAAGTTAAGGAAACTTCAGAAAAATCAATATCTACATTTGTATTATTATCAATGCCCCATTTGGTATTGTTCATATGCGCACTTGTCCAAATCTGTTTAGCACTTGTATCATCTGTTTCTGCACAAATTTTACCCCGCAATTCTATGCCAGGGCCACCTTCGTCATCATCACCACGGAAAACTATCTTATTGTTCTTAAATTTTACCGTAACTGGCTTAATGTAAACCCACACATATCTTACATAGTCCTGTGGTGTCGCACATTTATTCCTGCTTTGCTTTACTGTAATCTTGTGTCTTTCGCCCTCGGCAAGCTCCCAATAAGAGGATGTTTTTTCAGCCCCATCAATTTCAACTTTTACAGTGTTGCCAGTATTTCCTGCTGTAACGTTAAACGGCATTTTATCATTTGAAAGATAGCTAAACCTATAAACCGGCCAACCATCAGTTTTTGTCCCATCCGGTATACCAGTATAGGTAATTGTCGGGTCAGCCAAGATTCCCTGTACATACACTTTTTTTGTAAATGTCTTTGTTGTGCAGTGAGCCTTCTCTACCACAAAAGTCAGCGTATGGCCACCAAGTTCAAGGTAACGCTTGCCACTAGCATCCGCATCTTCTTCAGCACCATCTATTTGCACAGTAACGCTTTCTCCAGTAGCATGGGTAAGTTCAAAATTGGCATTCCCAGTTCCATTTAATGTAAGGGGCATATTGTAGCATGTATAAGCACTATAGCCACTTTCTTCCGGTGCTTCCGAAGAGGCTGCAATCAAAACGTCACTACTATTTTTATAAAAACGCAGAGTCGGTTCTTCTTGCGCCTTTACCACATACACTCTTTTTGTTACTGTAATTGGAACAGAAAGATTTTTGGACGCCGTCACGGAAATGTTATAAAAGCCTTCTGGATTGGAACCATTTGCAATAGTAATGGGCTGGGTGTCTCCGGTTGTCTTTGAGCCGTTTACGTTCACTTCCATTGTAGCACCTTCGCTATGGTTTTGTGCTGTAAAGCCAAAGCTATTTCCAGTATATTCCCATACCTCATAATTAATTCCATCTCTTTCTTCCGTAAGTCCGTTGACTTCTCCATTGTTGGCAAATGTGATTGTAGGTTCCATTGTATAGCAGGTGCCAAGTCCCTTTGCGGTTGCAACTTTTTCGCTTTTAAGCCCTGTGTTGTTTACGACCGTAACAGCATAATCATACTGCAGGCTTGGAATTTGCTCGGTAAAATAATAGGTAAATTCTGTTGCGCTGGAAGTCTTACTGTCGGCTGCGGTCAGGTCTCTTGACGCCACAAACTTATATGAGTCCCCTTCCTGGATGTAACATTCAACATGATAGGTCAACCTGTCATTCTTGTTTCTGTTAAAGCTTTGGTCTGGATACTTAAAATGCAGGCAGTGGTAGCCGTCGTTTTCTGCTTCTTCTGGATGGGTTAAATCCCTAGCCCTGTCTGGTGGGGTATTTTGTTTAAAGGTTGCTGAATAAAATAGCTCTGGGTTTTGTTCCTTTAAATCTGATTCCTCAAAAGACGTGCGGTTTTCTGGCCATAGGCATCCCGAAAGAGTCCATTTACAGCCCTCGTATTCATCGCTTAGCCTTGCGCGTATTCTTATATGTGTGGGATCTACAAAAGACTCGCTGTAGTCCGCACCTCGCAAAACAACCCCATCTTCATTCTCCAACTTGAAGTTTTTCTCACCATCCGTTCGGCACATCAAGTGCATTCCCTTGGGGTTAATCGCATACAGATTGATTTCTACATAATCGCTTGCAGAAAGATTTGGAATACCTCCCAGCGAAACATGCTCACTGGCGTACTCTATTTTTCCAACCTGGCAGGTCTCTGTCCAGTACTCATGGTATTCCCTTACCGGCTCATTAAATGAATTGGAGCAAGAAAGACATAGTATCGACAAGAAGAGAAGAGAAGAGAAGAGAATTTCTGACCGTTTTATTTCTTTCATGCACTGTCTTTCTCCTTGTTATAACTTATTTCTATAGATAACATTATAACTCAAAATACGACAAATGCAACTACCTCGAAAGGTAGTTTTTAGCCAGTTTTACCCTAAATTCCAAACAGCCCCTTAACCAAGTCAACCACTTTGTCAAAGAAGGATGCAATTATCTTTACGATGTTGGCGCCGGCAAGGAAGGTTCCCAGAGTGCTGCCAAGGCTTGACAGGATAAAGACAAGAAGAACGCGGAGCAGCCTGTTTTTATAGAAGCCCTTTATGGAAGTTGCATCCTGCTGCATGGTTTCCATGTCCTGAACTTTTGGCTTGCAGATTAAAGCCTGTACAATTCCGGCTACGATTCCAATTCCTATGAAGGGGCAAAGCGACGTTAGCGGCGCACCTATTGCAGAGACAAGGATTGTTATTGGATGGGCACCTGCAATCAGGGCTCCAATTCCTGCAAGGGCGGCATTCCACCAGACCCATGCACTTAGCATGTCAAATCCCTTTTTGCGTCCACCGATTACAAATCCTGCCGCAATCACTGCAATAATCAAAAGCGGAATAATCCACATTGCAATCTTTGAGGCAAGGGACTTTGGCGGAACTTCGCTTATGTCGGAACAGTCCGGGGATTCCGTTCCGGCGGCAATGTCGCTTATGTGCTTCTGGACACCCTTCAAATGACCGGCACCAAGCACCGCAAGAACCTTGTTTCCAGGGCACTGCCAGATATGGCTTGCAAGATAGCGGTCGCGCTCATCAATAAGGACTTCTTTTACCTTGGGAAAGTATTCTGCAACTTCTCCCATCATGGCATCCATTTCGTTTGTCTTCTTTAGGTTTTCAATTTCGTCCGGAGCGGCTTCTTCTTTTGCAAAGGCACTGGCAATAAGAACACCCAGGAGCTTGCATTTGCCCCAGAATGAATTCTTTGCCCAGGCACGCCTCATCGTTACAGCAATCGGGCGGTCAACCATATACTGGGGAATGTCCAGGGACTTTGCCTTGTTGATTGCGGCAATCATTTCCTGACCAGGCTTAACACCAGTACCCTGCCCCATGCGCTTTTGGTAAGCGGCAAGAATCAGGTTGGAAAGCATTAAAAAGCCCTGCTTATTTTTTAAAACCTTTATAATGTCCATCTTGCGCCAAGCTTCGGGATCCTCTATGCTGGCAAGCCTTTTCTGATCCAGTTCTATGGCAACAGAATCAGGATTCTCTTTTTCTACGGCTAGCTCCACTTCCTCCATGCTTTCTTTTGAAACATGGGCGGTTCCCACGAGGACAAATTCCCTGCCGGCAACAACAAGATGCTTTTGCGTGTTGGAGTCTCTGGCGGCAACATTATTTTGCGCTGTCATTTGGCTGCACACTCCATTCAGCAAGGCGGTATTCAAAGAACATTGGGCAATTCATGGAAAGAACCTTTGCGTACCATTCACGGGAAGCTTCAACCCCACCGTAAAGTTCATACAAAAGGCCAAGGTAGAAATACATCTTTCCCTGCTGCTGGCGGCTGCCCAACTGTGCAATCTTCTGGGCAAGCGGCATTTCTCCGCCCCTGTCGTGGAAAACACGGAGCATTGCATATTCTATGGAAGACCTGTCCATCTTGCGCAAAACCTTGTCGCTAAATTCGCGGGCTTTAAAGCTGTTGTTCTCGCGGTAGTAGCAATATGTAATCATCAGCGGATAGGAAATATTGTCCTTCTGCTTTTCGTAGCACTTCTCGAATGCCTCGCGTGCAAGTGTCCACTGCTCTTTGTGCAGGTAGATTACGCCAAGCTCTTCGTAGGCAAAGTAATAGTCAGGATTCAGCTTTACAACCATCTTGTAGTCTTCGCAAGCCTGGTCAAGCATATTCTCTGCATCGTACAAACCGCCGCGGTAGGCATAGGCAAGGAAGTAGTCAGGCTGAAGCTTAATTGCCTTTGTCCAAGCCTTAATTGCGTTCTCGGAATGTTCCATTGTGTTCTCGTACATTCCGTAGTCCATAAGGTAGTCGTAGTTTTCAGAGTCAAGTTCAAGGGCCTTTTCTGCGTAAGAGGAAGCAATCTTGTTTTCTTTGTTTGCAGCGGCAATTTTTCCAAGGTAGGAATAGCCAGGTGCATAGGTTGGGTCAATTTCTATGATTGATTTGAAGGTTTTCTTTGCCTTTTCATCATCTTTAAGGTAATAGGCGGCTCTACCAACACCAAACTTTGCGTCCACATTGTTGCTGTCGTTGACCAGGGCCTTTTCGTAGTATGCAAGTGCCTGCTTGTAGTTTTTGCGGGCAAAATAGTCATCGCCAATGGTTATGTTTGCGGCAGAATTGTACGGATCTTTCTTTAGAAGCTCATTCACAAGGGCTGACTTTGTCTTTGTGTCCCCCTGGGCAGTTGCAATGACAATGCCAAGTTCCAAAGCGTCCTGGTTGCCCGGGTTGGCAGTTCTTAGCGAAGAACAAATCTGAGAGGCTTCTTTGTAGTTTCCAGCGCTAAGGTTGAGTGCCGACTTAAGGTAAAGAATGTCAAAATCCTCGGAAAGCTCTGCAGGAAGGGTGTCAAAAAGCTTGAGGGTTTCCTGCGGAGAAGACTTTGCAAGCGAATTCTGAAGGCTTTGGATAAAATTATTCTTGGAAAGTCCCAAATTGTATGCGGCTTCTGCCTGTGTGCTACCGTACCTGTCCTGTCCGGCGGCAGAAGCAGAAAAAGGTGCTGCAAAACATACTGCAACAGCTACAAAAACGGCAATCTTGTTTTTAACAAAATTATTCATCATTTACTCCCACTATTTATTTTCATCACATGTAAATCTGTTTTGTGCTCCACTAACAGAAAAATCTGGCTGAAAACCCATGGTGCGAGGTAATAGAACTCTGACTCCCCTCGGTCGCACCTCGCAAATGGATTTTCATCCATATTTTTCTTCCCATTGCGCACAAAACTGATTTACATGCATTCTATCTATATATATGCTCTTGAATTTTGCACCCATTATATATAAAATAACCAAAATGCGTAAACATCCTGTTAGAAAATTTTTAGGACTCACAGTACTCTACGCCGTTGTTATTGTCGGCATCTTTGTACTTCAATTTAAGACCGAATCCGTTTTTACCAAAACTTTTGGTGAACTGCGGGTTTCTATGGCTCAAACCGAGACAAAAAACCAGGAAACGGTTTTAAAAAACCAGCTGCAGGCCAATTTTAAGGGGCTTACCTTTGTGGCAAACTCAAACAACCCTGCAACCGTATCCAACTCGGCAGAAGAAGGCTCTTCCACAAACCTGGTTCTTGCTTCCTGGAAAGAACTCAACCCAAATTCCGTTGAATTTGGATTTACGGACGGCAGCACCATCACCTTCTCTGTTTCGGACAGCACTCCAAACGCATTCCTTACGATTAGCGCCATCCCATCCGGCAACAACAACACGCTTTCCATCGTATGCAAGACAGCAGGCGGCTACAGTGTAAAAGAAGCAAGCTCAAACCGCATGATTCTTAGCACCAGGGATAAAATGTATTCCCTTAACGCTCCCCGCCTGGAAAATGACCGCATAGTGTTTACAAAAGAAAGCCCCCTCGCTTCCTACACCGCATACGATCCTTCAAAGCACTTTGAATTTACCGCTGCAGCAGGCATAGAAGGCTGTGACGCAAACACATACACTGCAAAAGTTGAACAACTCAGGAACGCCATAGTTACTCAGTTTGAACACGCGGCATCCTCTTCTCAGGTTTCAAGCCTCACGGAAAAGGAAATCACCGCCTACGTTGCCGAAATGTGCTCCCACGAACGCTACAACAGGGCAATAGACACTGTTCCGTCATCATTCAAGCAGGGTAACAAGCGCACATTCCTTTCCGTACCATACTTTGCAGGCCTTGTGGCCATGGACGAAACCCTTGTCTCCCACAACCAGAGGCTGGAATCCCTTGTCCAGAGCGCAATCCAGGGCAAGAACCCGGACATCTTTACTGTTGAAGGAATCAGCGACTACATCCTGCGCGAAAAGAAAAAGCCTTCCGCAAAGACGCTGCTTTCACTTCCTGCCACGATGGCTTCTTTTGAGCCAACCGTTAGCCAGGCATTCGGACTTATTACTGTTTACGCAAAGCTTTACAAGACCGACCCGGACACAGCAGCCCTTCTTGCCTCCGCAATAGAGCCCTGTACAAAGGTTATCCAGGAAAACACAAAGCTGGAAGACGGAATCATAACCGTTACAGAAAACGACATTCCGCTCAGCCCGGTACAGGCAGTGGAAGCCGGCTGGGCCCTGATTCAGTTGGGACGCATCTCTTCCAGACCGGAAATTGAAGACACGGGCCGCCTCTTGGCAAACCAGAACCTTACGGAAGAAACGCTTTCAAACCTTCAGTCCTTGGCGGAACTCTACCCGCTGCTTGCAGAAAACAAATTCTACCCGCACACACAGATATTGGGCTACTACGGTTCAGAATGTGTATGGGCTTGGACCTGCGCATCTTCCATCAGGTACTCGCTCATGCCGGGCGGAGTCGTAAACATCAACGTAGACTTCCCGCTTACCTATTCACACTACATCCTGATGAAAGGCGTTCCAACCTTCCACGCAAACATAGAAATCCAGGGATTGCGCTTTAGGACTGACCCACGCTTTGAATTCTACAATTCTTCGGGCTACGTCTACAACGAAGTCACAAAAACCTTATATTTAAAGAGCCGCCACAAATCCCAGGTTGAACTTGTAAGGCTTTTCTGTGACCGCGCAAGTAACTTTACGGAAAAATAAAAGTTTACAAGACAGGAGCTTTTACCGACAATAAAACAAAAGCTTTACGAGTTGAGTTTATTGAATTTAGAAAACAGAGGAACCAGATGAAAAAACTTTCTACACTTATTTTTGCGGCAATCTTTGCAGTCATTACAGTTGCAGCCGCCCAGACTTCTACGACCGCAAAGCCACGCACCGCAGCTCAGCTTAAAAAAATCCTTATGTCGGACTATTCGCTTCCAACAAATGCCAAGGTAATTTCTATTGGCATGGTGAACAATGACGAAGAAAATAACTTCCAGCTTGTTCAGGTAACACGCTTCTGGTCACTTCCATATTCTCCGGTACAGCACAGCCGCTACGACCTTGTTGTTTTTGAAGGAGACAAAGTTGTTGGCTGCTATTCAAACTTTATAGAAAACAAGCCGCTCATCAATGGTTGCAAGGCCACTTTTAACGGAATTGACTCTTCACTTGGCAACGAAATTGACTTTGCAGACGGAGTTCCGCTTATGGTAACAATCGCAGGCGAAACATACAGCTTTAAGGACGTGGACTTTGTAAGCCCGGCATACGAAGCTGAAGAATAAAAAACACCTGTAAAAGCGATCTTGATTAAAAACCTACGCCCGATTGTAAGGGCGGCGCAGCCGTTCCGAAGGAATGGAGGGGGTTAGGGCCCCCGGAACCCTGAAAAGCGGGTAAAATTGCCCTCCTTGGCAATTTTTCCCGTTAGTTTTCTAACGAAAACTAACCAGATTGTAACGCAAACAAACAATGCACCCTCCATGGTGCTGGCAGTTCTAGATTTGGGGAAAATTGCCAAGGAGAGTTTGTCCGGTCCCGAAGGGCCGGGCACAGTAAAAATAGGCATGCCGTCCAAAAAATTCCTACAAAACTTCCGTAAGACCACATGGATTAAATAAAAAATGAAGAACCTATTTGCTACCCTACTGCTTCTTTTTATATTCATTTCTTGCACAACAAACAAAATCAAAAAAGAAGAAGAAATTTACGACTACATATCCAAAAACATAATGTGCAATGCCCAGTCCGTCATTCTGGAAGCCACAAAAAAAGAAATCAATCCTGATGACATAAAAATCTCAGGGCGCTTTGGTGAAAGACCCGGCATGTTTCAAAAATACTACTGCGACTATATTTCCTACCCATATTATAGCATACGCAAATTTTGTTCTGCGCTGGACGGAACAATTGTGTATATTGGTGAGCCTACAAATTATCCATTTGAAGCAAATGCGGCCATAATAGTAAAGACAGATGGTCTGGAAATAGAATATTTTGGCTTAATGTGGCCTAACAAAGATCTGTCCGTTGGCGACAAAATAGAAAAAGGAACTTTTTTGGGAAGAATGATAGGTGGCGGTGACTCAGGAATGGTGCTGAACATTAGGATGCGCTACGATGGAAAAATAATAGATCCGTCACGATGGTTTACTTTCTATGATTTTGCAGAGCGCATGTAACCCTCTGCTGCAAAATAAGCAGGCATAGAGGGCTACACAAGTGTCCCTACAAAACTTCCGCCCCACCTTCCATTAATTCCGCAAGCTCATCGTCATTGTCCGCAATAAGGTAAGAGGCAAAATAGAGTGCCACGGTAGATTCCGTCGTCAGAGCCCCCATGGGCACAGCTCCCTTGCTCCAAACTTCCGCGCTTGTTGAATAAGAAGAAAAGTCCACCGAATTTTCCTGCTGGGAAGTGCAGTAGAATTTCTTGCCTTTTTTGTGACCGCTAAGAAGAAGTGGCTTTAGCGAATAGTCACCACCCTTCATGTTGCCCGTACCGGAAGCATAAAGTTCAAGGATTATTGTGTCCGCACCGTCGGTTCCGTTTATCATTTTTTCAAGGCGGCAGCAGGTAAGACCGGGGTAGAGCCTTACTACGGCAAGCCTAAATGCCGCTTCGTTAAAAAGACGTGTCATTATGCTGGATTCAGGAAGGCTTACGGTTTCAAAAATGCGGCTGGTCTGGCAGTTGGCATAGAATTTTGGCAAGTCCATGTTCCAGTTGGCAAAAATTCCGCCTTTGTTGCTTACAGATGAATCTTTTTTGCCAGAACCCACAAATTTTAGGTTGAGAGGAGAGTACAAAGTTCCATCGAAGGCTACGTAGACTCCGTTTTTTTTGCTGCGGGCGGTTTTTACTGCAAGGGCTATGTTTTCCCTTGCTTCCACGCTGTCCTGCGGCAAAGAGACGGATGCTGTAAGCACTACGGGGACAGAAGACGATGCAAAGAGCCAGAACAAAAGCGCGGCTGTATAAGGCAGGGTGTCCGTTCCGTGGGTTACTACAATACCGTTTGCGGTTCCGCTTTCCATACGCTCCTTTATTGCGGCTACCAGGGCTGCCCAGTCACCGGGTTCAGTCTCTTCGCTGAGCATTGAGCGCACAGGCGTTACGATTACAGGCTCCTTGTCGGATGTTTCCAAAAGCTCACGGATTACCTTTGCGTCCCCCGGCACAATCGTTCCGGAAGAATCTTTTTTGGCAGAAATTGAACCGCCCATCGTAAGAATATAGACTACGCTTATTTTTAGGTAGGACTTTATAATGCTTTTTACCTTTGCGGGAACAGCACGGCCTTCTGTCTTTTTCATTACAAGCCCCGTAATTCTGTCCAGAGGCGCCATGTCTCCGTTCTTTAGCGCAGCGGCACTTTTTTGGTCTTCTTCCAGGGCTTCTTTTACAAAAGGCAGTATCTCTTCTTCTTCGGAAAGCAGCGTAAGGTTCTTGCTTTTTACAATTTCCTCTGGCTCTTCTCCTGTAGAAAAGGTTTCCTGCATTAGGCTTTTTGCTATTCCTGAATGAATTTTTCCCTCGCCAAGCATTTTCATTATGGAAGCAAACCTTTGCGCATTCAGCTGACCCGCATTGATTCCGCTTTTCTTTTGGTTAAGGAGCTTCATCAGTTCACCGGCCATCCAGTGGGAAGTAAGCAGCGGTTCTGCCCCGGCTTGCACGGCTTCTTCAAAGTAGTCGGCTATGTCTTTTTTTGAGCACAAAAAGCGGGCCCTAAGCCTGGAAAGCCCGTACTGCTTCATAAAACGCGAGCGTCTTGCGGAGGGAAGCTCTATGGGAACAGAAGTGCCACTTCCAGCCTGATGAATCAGCATTACCTGAACTAAAGGCTCCACCATCTTAAACTGGTTTGCAAAGCTTTCGCGGTTCTGCCAGGTCTGCGACATTTTGCTTTCTGCAATCCACAAGCGGCTTTCGCTGGTGATTTTTCCGCCGGCAGAAAGGATTTCCTCTTGGCGGGACAGTTCAGCATTTACGGCATCGCGCACAAAGTTGAATGAATTAAGGTTGCGGAGTTTTACAAGGCCCTCCAGATCCCCTTCACCCAAGCCAGATTCGTCGGAAATGCAGACGTAGGCATTGCACCTTATGCTGCCCTCGTCAAGGTCGCCTATTACAAGCTTAAGGTAGGAAAGCGTCGTGTAAAGTTCGTTAAGAAAGAGCTCGGCCTCTTCCCCAAGCTCAAAAACTGCGCTTGTGCGGATTCTCATGCTGGGGCAGCCTGCAAAAGTCCAGTCCATGTGTGCCTTTCCGCCATTCTTGCCGCTTGAGCGAACCAAATGGCCGGCATTTTCTTCTATGCGCACTTCTTCAAAAGTAATTTTCTTTGGCTTTTGGTGGAACATTATGTCCAGGCTTCCACCGTGCCCCACTTTTACGGAAAAGCCGGTAAAGTTGCGATCATCCGGCGGCTCCTGAACCTTACCGGTCAAATGCTCAAGAAAAACCTTCTCTTCCACTGTTCCGCCAACCGCGCGCACAAAAGACACCGCCTTGTGGAGAACTGACGGTTGTACCGCAACGGAAAGAACCTTTGCCCCGCCATTGTTGCGCTTAAGGAATTCAGCCTTTGCAGTAAGTATGTCATGCTTGCCGGAAGACTCGCTTTCTGTTAAAAAAACACCGGGTACGGCAGAAAGGAGCACCCGAACTTCCAAATAAATATAAGTCTTATACATATGTATCTTTTCAGTACCTAAGTTTTTTAAAGTTTTGTCAACAGAGAAATAGCTTTTTCTGTTAAAATTTTAAAAAAAATTTTCTAAATTATACCTCTTTTTTAAAAAATATGGTATAATATATTTCATATTATAGGAGAATCAGTTGAACAAGAGAGATTTCCCCAAAATCCACTTCTACGATCAGGATTTTGTAGATATATACGACAAAACATGGAACTGGCTGTCTGACTATTGGATTGATCCGGCAAACGGAGAAAAATCAGCAGATGGTCTTTTTGTATACCCGGTAGCACAGCAGGGGCAGACTCTCTTAATACTCGACCAGGCGGAAGCCATATTCTCTTCGTTCTTTCTGGTTTATTCAAACAGAAATTTCCCCGCAAACAAGAACATAGACTATTTTTATGCCCGTCAGGAAGAAAACGGTGCCATCCGCTGGAAGTACGACACCCAGACCAACCTGCCGGTAACAGACAGCTCAAACCCCGAAGGCATAGGCATACCTATCTTTGCATGGGCAGAATTCAACCTTTACCACAAGAGTGCCAACAAGCGCCGCATAAAGGAAGTCATGCCGGTTCTCCAGAGGTACATGGACTGGATTGAGCGCACCTTCAAGCAGCCAAACGGCCTTTATTCCGTGCCATTCCAGTTCTCCACAATGTTCAATTCTCCGCGCAAGGGAGCCTTCTACCCTGTGGACTTTAACTGCTGCATGGCAATAAACGCTTCCTACATGTCCGCCTTGGGAGACATCCTTAACGACAAGGATTTGAGCTTTAAGTACAAAAAAATGTACTTTAGCCTTAAAACAAGAATCAATTCCCTCATGTGGGACAACGACACAGGCTTCTACTACGACTTGGACAAGGACGAAAAGCGCCTTTCACAAAAGACCATCGCAGGATTCTGGCCGCTTCTAGCAGAACTTCCAAACGCAGACCGTGCAGACGTGCTTATTGAGCATCTTAGCAACCCCGACACCTTTGGAACAGACCATCCTTTCCCAACTTTGAGCGCAGACAGCCCGGAATTCAAGGAAAGCGGAGAAGGCTTCCTGGGTTCAGTATTCCCGCCATTCAACTTTATGGTAATAAAGGGCCTGGAGCGTTACCAGCGCTACGCATTTGCCCGCGAGTGCGCAATACGCCACCTCTACTACATACTGGAAGCTTTAAGTCCCCTTAATTCAAAAGAAAAAGGAGATTTGTACGAGGCCTATCTTCCAACAAAAGAAGGCCCTGCCCAGCTAAAGAACAATGCCGACTTCCCGCGCAAGAGGTTCCTGCACTTTACGGGACTTTCCACAATCGCCCTGATGATAGAAAACGTAATAGGCCTTAGCATAAGCCTTCCACGCAAAACCGTAGACTGGGTAATCCCCAATCTTGAAATCATGGGAATTGAAAAGCTCTCCCTCAAGCGCAACCTTATCACAATCCTCAGCAACAAAAGTACGCGCGGTTGGGAAATCCAGATGGAAAGCGAAAAGCTCTACTACTTTACTATCAACATCCTTGACCAAAAGAAGAAGACGCTCCCAATCCCATCCGGAAAGTGCTCCATGCTTATAGACAAACTCTAGGATGCAACAGCAGGCTGTTATAGAAATCGGCTCCACAGGCATACGCATGCTTGTGGTCGAAATCACAGAAGACAAAAAGCGCAATATCCTCGACAGAAGCGAACTCCCGGCAAACATAGGGCGTGACGTGTTCACATCCGGAGTCATCAGCAGGGAAACCATGATTTCCTGCCTGCAAATTTTACGCCGCTTTGCAGAACAGCTAAAATCCTGGGGCATCCAGCCAAAAGACACAATCGTCCTTGGAACCAGCGCAGTCCGAGAATCCACCAACAGGGACCCCTTTGTTGACAGAATCAAAATCAAGACAGGCTTTACCGTACGCGTAATAGACGGCCTGGAAGAAAACCGCCTCATGTACATAGCCGTAACCGAATGTCTAAAAGGCGCAACTGTAGACGGCCAGGACATAATGCAAGACGACTCCGTCATACTGGAAATTGCTGGCGGCACTACGGAAATGATGCTCATAGAAAACGGCCGCATGGTTGGAGCGCACAGCATAAGGCTTGGAACCGTAATCATAGAGCAGCAGGTCCGTTCTATAAAAGGCGGAATAGAAGATGCCCGCAGTTATATCGAAGAATTCATCCGCAACTCAAAGTCCCAGTTCAATGCAGAAATGAACCTGGACAAGGTAAAAAAATTCATAGCAGTCGGCACAGACATGAAGATTGCCGCCCTTTTTACAGGAAAATCCATTACACCATTCCTCTGGCAAATTCAAAGGGAAGACTTTGACCGCTTTGCAGACGAAATCCAGCGCTACAGCGTAGAAGAAGTAATTGCAAAATTCAAGCTGAACTATTCGGATGCCCAGACATTCAAGATTTCCCTGCTAACATACAAATATTTCATCCAGCTAACAAGGGCAAGCTCCATCATCGTACCGGAAACATCCCTTAGGGAAGGCGTAATAATAACAAACATAGCAAACCCCTCCGGAGAACTCCAGCTGGAATTCTCCGCACAAGTAGCAGCAAGCGCGGCGGCACTGCTAAGAAAATTCCAGGGGGACGAAAAGCACGCGGAATATGTACGCAGCATGGCACTGCGCATCTACGACTCAATGCAGATGGAACTGGGACTACCTGCCCACACCCGCCTTCTTTTGGAAATAGCTTCAATCTTGCACGACGCAGGAATGTTCATCGGGGCAAAGAACCACAACCTGCACAGCGAATACATCATCAAAAACAGCGAAATCTTTGGCCTTTCCCGCGACGACATTTCCATCGTTGCACAGATTGCCCGTTACCACAAGGGAACAAAGCTGCCTTCCGACGACGCAGAATTCAAACTGCTCCCAAGGGAAACCCGCATGACGGTGCTAAAACTCACCTCCATCTTGCGCGTAGCAGATGCCCTGGACAGAAGCCACAGGCAGCACCTTGCAGACTTTACCATAAACTTTGCAAAGGACAGCATTACATTCCGGGTAAAGGGGCGCAACAACCTGAACCTGGAAAAACTTGCCATAGAAGAAAAAGGCGGCCTTTTCGAAAACGTATTTGGCTATAAAATAGTATTGGTCTGAATACTTTTTTGGACCGTATTTTTTTTGCTAACCCGCTTTCCAGGGTTCCGCGGGACCCTACCCGCTCCATTGCCTGTGGCAACGGGCTGCGCCCGCCCTTACAATCGGGGGTAGGCTTTTTTTTGCAAAAGGAGGGCTTATGCCTGCTAACTATAAATTCTTTAACCGCGAACTAAGCTGGATAGAATTCAATGCCCGCGTTTTAAACGAAGCCTGCCGCAAAGAAGTGCCACTTTTAGAAAGGCTTGCATTCTTGGGAATCACTTCCACAAACTTTGAGGAATTCTTTCAAGTGCGCGTGGCTTCCATAAAGAGGCAGGAAGAAGAAGACCCCCACTTTATAGACGCAAGCGGACTTACCCCCAGCCAGCTCTTAAAGCAAATCTCCAAGCGCTGCCACGAAATTGTAAAGCTCCAGTACGAAACGCTTTGCAACGACATTCTGCCAAAGCTAGCCTCAAAAGGAATTGCCTACATTCCTCCAGAAAAGCTTTCCGCCGAGCAAAAATCCTTTACGCAAAACTATTTTTTGCACGACATTTCCCCTGTCCTAACCCCCCAGCGGGCAGACGGCATTGTCTTTCCAAGCATAAGGGGCGGCTCCCTCTACGCAGCATTCATCCTTGTGCCAATGCCAGGCATTCACCTAAAGCAGACCCCGCTTTCCGCAGCAATCGGTTCCGACTATACACTAGCCCTGGTTCAGATTCCGTCAAACCTTCCGCGCATAATTCAGCTCCCGGAAGCATCTTCGCCAATGCAAAAGCAGTTTGCCACTCTGGACGACATTATTGCTCTCTATGGCCGCGAACTTTTCCCCGGCTACAATGCAAAAGAAACGCTGCTTTTTAAAGTTGACCGCGACGCAGACCTTGCCGTTGACGAAGACGCAACCTCCAACTACATTCAGGCCATGGAAAAAGTCCTGGAAAAAAGGCAGAATTCTTTTGCAGTCCGCATGGTGTGCAACTCAACAAGCGCAAAAATCCGCAGCATAATCCAGGAAAAGCTAAACTTGCCCGACGACGACGTTTACCAGGTAGACGGCCTCTTTGACCCGGAAACACTCATGCAAATTGCCCCACTTGCAGAAGGCCTTCCCACTGCCAAGGAACTTACCTACCCAGAATGGAAGCATTTTTTCCCGCAGGACCTGCCGGAAGAAGACACCTTCTGGAACACCTTCCGCCAGCACGACGTGCTTCTTAACGTACCCTACCAAAGCTACGACCCGGTAGTAAAATTCATAAGGGACGCCGCAAAAGACCCCGGTGTGCTTGCCATAAAAATTACGCTCTACAGAACCGGCAACGACAGCCCAATCATAAGCGCACTGGAAGCCGCAGCCCAAAGCGGAAAAGCCGTTACAGCCTTTGTTGAACTAAAGGCACGCTTTGACGAGCAGCGCAACATAACCTGGGCATCCCAACTGGAAAAAGCCGGTGTCACTGTAATCTACGGAGTTGTAAACTTAAAGGTCCACGCAAAGATATGCCTTGTAATCAGACGGGAAAGCGACGGAATAAGGCGCTACATCCACCTTAGCACAGGCAACTACAACCCAAAGACGGCATGCCACTACCAGGATTTTTCCATCTTTACGTCAAACTACGACATTGCAAACGACGCAACCCTCTTCTTTAACGTAATCTCGGGCTACAGCGCAATCCAGCCCATGCACCACCTCTTTATGGCACCTGTCACGCTAAAAAGCCGCCTTATAGAAATGATTGACCGCGAAATCCGCCAGAGCACCCACGACTCGCCCGGACTAATTGTTGCCAAGATGAACAGCCTCTGCCACACGCAAATCATAGAAAAGCTCTACCAAGCATCCCAGGCCGGCGTAAAAATCATGCTGAACGTAAGGGGAATCTGCACTCTAATACCGGGCGTAGAAGGCATGAGCAAAAACATCAGCGTGGTAAGCATTGTAGACCGCAACCTTGAACACAGCCGCGCCTTCTATTTTCAGAACGGAGGCAACGAAGAACTCTACCTTAGCAGCGCAGACTGGATGGACCGCAACCTTGACCGCCGCATAGAACTTATGTTCCCGGTACGCGACCAGGAAGTCTTTAAGCAGCTAAAGGACATGCTCTTTTTGTACTTTAGGGACAACACCCACAGCCTAACTTTGCAAAGCAACGGAAGCTGGAAAGAAAAATCACCGTCAGCAAGGGAAGCTGCCATCAGGGTTCAGGAAGAATTCCACACAAGGTACAAAAGACTTGCCGAACAGGTAAAATCTCCCAAAACGGAATTCATCATTAGGCGAAAGGATTAGGGTATCACTGATTAATCCAGAATAATGTCATTATCGGGCTTGACCCGATAATCTATTTAGAAGAACTGTATGTTTGCATAGCCAACTGCCCTTCCGCAAATTAAGGCCTACCCCCGATTGGAAGGGTTGCGCAGCAAGACCGCCGCAAGGCGGGCCGGAGCGAAAGCGTAGCCCTGGAAAGCGGGTTAGCAAATAAAAGCAGGTCCAAAAAATAAGAAGAAAATTTCTTTCTAAACCCTTACACGCCCTCTAAAACTGCGCGCAAGAGTAAGCCTGTCCGCATATTCAAGGTCTCCCCCAACAGGAAGCCCGGAAGCAAGCCGCGTTACCGTGCAAAAGTCGCCTGCGCTGTCTGCAAGCATCCGCTGAATGTAAAGTGCCGTCGTGTCGCCTTCAACAGTGGGGTTTGTTGCAAGAATCACTTCCTTTACATTGCCCTCTTTTACCCGCTGAATAAGTGAATCTATCCTAAGCTGGGAAGGTCCAATTCCGTCGAGCGGAGAAATAACGCCGCCTAGCACATGGAAAAGTCCGTGGTATTCGTGGGAATTGTCTATAGTAGAAACATCCTGCGCCTGTTCCACCACACAGATTGTTGAGCGGTCCCTTGTCATATCCGAGCATACCTGGCACAAGTCGCTTTCCGTCCATGAACCGCATACAGGGCATGGCTTTATCCTGCTTTGCAAAGTGGCAATCTGCTGGGAAAAGCGTTCCATAAAAGATGGGTCTGCCTTTAAAAGGTGGTTTGCAATGCGGGCAGCGCTTTTTTTGCCAATTCCGGGAAGGCGGGAAAAACTTTCGGTAATTTCGTCAAGTGCGTTCATCTTTTACAGACCAAGTCCGGGAAGATTCATTCCGGAAAGCATGGGACCAAGCTCTGCCTTTATCTGATCCTGAACACGGGACATGGCATCATGGTGGGCAGCCTTTATCAAGTCCTGCAGCATGGGAATGTCGCGGTTGTCCACGCAAATGGGGTCAAGATGAATGTCCACAAGCTCAAACTTGCCGTTAAGGGTAACATTCACCATATTTCCGCCGGCAGAACCAGTTGCGGTAATAGTGGAAAGCTTTTCCTGGGTCTGCTCAAGCTGCTCCTTTAGTCCGTTAAGATTTCCAAGGTTTTTTAGCATTTCAAAAGGATTCATTTTTCACTCCATCAGTTTTAGTTTATTCCAATAACGCTGCCTTTAAACGTATCCCGCAAAAGCTGCACTTGCACCGGCAAATCAGCAAGGGTCACTTCTGGCTTGCGCTCTATATGGACAGGCTTAAAATCTATCCTGCGCCCGTAGACTTTCTCTAGGTAGCCCGCAAACTTAGCCGCATTCTGCTCCAGCTGCATAATCTCGAATGTATTTTCCGTGCACAAAACAAGAGTGTCGCCTTCCAGCTTCCAGTCAAAGGTCTTTTCCAAAAGCCCCGCAATAAGTGGCTCGTTTACGGAAAAGTCAGAAATCATCGTGGCCCTGACTTTTTGAATGTCGCCCGTGTCCACAGAAGAAACAGGAACTTCCGTCTGCGGTAAATCTGATTCTGCCTGTTCTGTCTGCTCTGTCTGGCCAAGAGGGGCTGCTTGTTCTGGAGCCGCCTCGCTTGAAGTGCTTACCTGCCCTTCTGGAGAAGGCTGCCAGTCAAAGCCGCCCTGCCATTCACCTTCATCCGGTGCTGGTGGCTGCTCACTGTCCTCCCAAGAAGAAACTGCGTCTGCCCCAATGTTTTCCGCTGAATTTGTATCCGGCGGTTCAGCTCCGCCATCAGGAAAAGGGTGACTTTGCCCCCCGGAATCTTCCTGCAAAGCCGCAAACTGGGGAACATAAGCACCGCCCCTGCCAGCTCCAGCTTGGGAAGAAGTGCCTGCCTGGGAGGAAGAAATACCTGCTTGGGAAGAAGAAACACCCGCCCCGCTTGCCACAGCAGAAGCTGCAACAGAAGCGGAAGCCCTAACAGATTCATCAAGCAAAGGCTTAACCGCATCCACCGCCTTTTTTACGTCTGCAGGGCTAACATATTCAGAAAGCCAGCAAAGACGGCTAACTGCAAGCTCAAATTCATAGCGGGGGCTAAGCGAATAACGTATGTCCCTGTAAAGCTGCATGAACAAGCCCAAAGCCCGCTCAATCTGCACGGAATTCCACGCATCCAAAACCTCTGCAGAAAAACGCTCGGCAGACTGGCCAAGAAGGGCCTCTTTTTTTACGCCGTTCTTAATCAGCAAAATGGAGCGGAGGTAATCCGTACAGTTGGAAATAAGCTGCTCAATGCTAACACCGTTCTGCATGTATTCATCAAGCTTCAAAAGCGCATTGGTGGAATCCCCCTTAACGCAAAGGCCAAACAATTCGTTAAGCCGGTCAACGCCAACAAGGCCAAGCTTGTCGCGGATCTTTTCGTAGGTAATCTCGCCACCGCTAAAAGCCGCAACCTGGTCAAAAAGCGTGTAGCTATCGCGCATACTTCCGCCGCTTTCCCTGGCAATCCAGTAAAGCGCCTCGTCATCAGCCTTAATTCCGCTCTCCTGTGCAGCAAGGGCAAGCTGTTCCTTAACCTTTTCCACCGGAACCAGGCGGAAGTTGAACTGCTGGCAGCGGGATTTTATGGTAGCCGGAACCTTCTGAAGCTCCGTAGTGGCAAAAATAAAGACAACGTATGGCGGCGGCTCCTCAATCGTCTTTAAAAGCGCATTAAAAGCGCTAGTAGAAAGCATGTGAACTTCGTCTATAATGTAAATCTTGTAGCGGCAAGAGTTCGGGGGAAAAAGAACCTCGTCCTTGATTTGGCGCACGTCATTAACGCTCGTATTGGAAGCACCGTCAATCTCTATAACATCAAGGGAAGAACCAGCCGTAATCTCCTTACAAGCCTCACACTCGCCACAGGGACTTGCTGTTGGCCCCTTCTGGCAGTTCAGTGCCTTTGCCAAAATGCGTGCCGTGGAAGTCTTACCACAACCGCGCGGCCCCGAAAACAAATAAGCGTGGGCAATCTTCCCGGAAGCAATCGTATTCCTAAAAGTCTCGGCAACAAATTCCTGCCCGACCAAATCTTCAAATCTCTGCGGCCTTCTCCTGGTCGCCGTAACTTCATAAGCCATAAATTAAGAATACCCTAAATCCGCCGATTGGGCAAGGACAGCCCCTTCTTCTTTTGGACGGTACCTTTGTCCTCTCTACCATTCATTCCTTGGCTAAGTCGACCGGACAGGCCTTTCGTCACCGCCCTTTCGGGGTTCCGCTTTCGCTCCATTGCTGCTGGCTCCGGCCCTTCGACTGCGCTCAGGGACCTACGCCATCAGCAACGCTACCGCGCCCCTCCACGGCGGCGTAGGATTGTGAGGGGAATTTTACAGAAACAAAGACCTTAATGACAGCAAACAAAAATGGTGCTATAATAACTCTATTGGAACTAAAAAATGGGTTTGGTAAAAAAGGCAAAAGAAACCGTCAGCTCTTTAGACACTCTGGTAAATGAAGATGTAAAACCCTTACTTAACGGAGAAGTAAAAGAAATACTGGTAAAGGTAAATAAATTGCTCGACAAGGACATCCCGTCTTTAATCAAATGCCTAAAACTGGGAATTATGATTATCGCTGTAAGCGTTGCGGTTGTTTCAATAGGCGCTTGCGTGAAGTTTTTTATGTAACAAACACCACCCAATCCTTACCCTTCCCCGCAAAAACGCATTTCGTAAACCGGCGGAGATTTAAAGTCGCACTTGAAATCTCCGCCAGTTTATATTACAACCCACCCCGGGTAAAAACCGCCAAACGCAATTCCTACCCGGCAGCTCATCCTACTCCAGCGTAAGGTCTCCTTCCTTTATCCAGCCAATCTTCCTGAACAAAAGACCGAATGCCCAGCTTAAAACGCCCGGCAAGACAAAGCAAATAAGAATCAGCCCAAGCCAGTCAAAAGCAGTCGGAGAGTGGGCAAGGGCCTGTGCCGTAGCATCAGCAGAAACAGTTCCAAGCTTCTGTGCAGTCTGCAAAGCAGCATCCGTTGGGCTGAACCAGCCGGTTGCAACGCCAATCTGGCCAACAAAACCGCAAGTTCCCATACCGGAGCTTATTGGAGCGCCGTTCATCTGCATCTTAAAGACGCAGGTAGAAATTGGCCCCGTAATAGCAGAAGAAAGAATAACCGGCAGCCAAATGCGCGGGTTCTTGATGATGTTTGCCATCTGAAGCATGGAAGTTCCAAGACCCTGGCTCAAAAGACCGCCCCATTTGTTCTCGCGGAAGCTCATAACCGCAAAACCAATCATGTTTGCAGAACAACCGGCAACAGCAGCACCACCAGCCAAACCGGTAAGGCTAAGGGCAGCGCAAATTGCGGCAGAAGAAATAGGCAGTGTAAGAACAATACCAACAATCACGCTAACAATAATTCCCATTACAAACGGATGCAGGTGGGTAGCCCACATAATAACGTAGCCAATAGAAGCGGCAGCGGCACCAATCCACTTTGCGCACAAAACAGCAATAAGTGTTCCGCTAAGAATCGTAACCAAAGGAGTTACAATTATATCCACGCGGGTCTTCTTAGAAACAAGGTTTCCAAGTTCAGAAGAAATAATTGCTATTATATAAACAGCCAAAGGTCCGCCAGCTCCGCCAAGGGTATTTGCGGTTGCACCAACGGCCGCAAGACTAAAAAGAACAAGGGCAGGAACGCCAAGCGAATATCCAATTGCAACAGCCATTGCGGCTCCTACAACATGACCTTCCATTGCAAACTTTCCGGCATTCACCAGAAATTCAAAAACGGGATTTGTCCCCAGCCTAAGGAGCAGTTCCCCCAAGGTCTTGATTATAGTTCCAATAAGAAGGGAAGCAAACAATCCCTGCGCCATACCGGACATTGCATCTATGCAATACCTTTTTACATATTTATTCATAAATCCTCCGCAAATAATGCTAAAGCATAATAGCAAAAGTCTTGAATTCAAACAATAGATGCTTTTTTCTTTTTTTTTCTTGCGGCAGTTTCTTTTGCTAAGGGCTTTCCGGGGTTCCGTGGGGCCCTACCCACTCCATTGCCTGCGGCAACTTGCGCCCCTCCAATCCCGGCCGTGCCTACAATCCAGACCGAGAGCCTGTTTGTGCCTAGAATTCAGGCTAAATTCCACAAAATTTGACTTATACCCACTCTGGTTTTATAATAAATTTAAGTTTTTTATTGGCATACCGAAATTCATATATAAACAAAAGTTATAATTATTCATTTGGGGGTGGTTTAATGGATAACAAATTAATAAGACGCAATTCTATTTTAACAAAAGTCGTCTTCATAACGATTCCACTCGTTGTAATTCTGTTTGCAATTTTGATTTTTGTAAACTTGAAGGTTCTTTCACCAGTAATGGACAACGTTTACGAATCAAACATGAAAGAAATTTCAAACGCACGTGCTGCCCAGATTGAATCCTGGCTCAACAGCTACCTTCTTGACCTTAAGGTATACTCCGGTGCAGAAGTCTGCAAAACTGGAGACGGTGAAGAAGTAGTAAAATGGCTTCAGCAGAACACCCAGCTTTGCAACAAGGACTATGACTACATGTTCTACTGCGGACCAGACGGACAGTCCATCCGCGACACAGGCCTGCGTGGTAAAGTTGGCGCCATAAACAGCCGCGACTACTACCAGGACATAATGGTAAAGGGAAAAGACAGCTGCATTGGTGTTGCAATCATCTCAAAAACAACCGGCCAGCCAGTATTCCCAATCGCTGTAGCCGCAAAAGATGCAAGGGGCAAGACATTCGGCTTCTTTAACGCAATGATGTCGCTCAACTTCATCCAGGAAACAATTGCTTCCATTAAAATCGGAAAGAACGGCTACATGTTCGTAACGGACTCCAACAGCACAATCCTGGCCCACCCCAACAAAGACCTTATCATGACAGACCTGAAGGAAGACAAAGCAATCAGTGAACTCCTTCAGACAAACGAAACAAAAGCTACCATTATAAGCCGCGGAAAAGAAAAAGTAATGGTTTCCGTTTCGCCGGTAAAGGTTGGTGCAGGCTGGAAAGTTGGTATTGTAGTTCCCTATTCAGAAATCCAGAATGCAGTTAGCAAAGTTTCAAACACAACGGTTTTCTCTGGAATCGTAATAGCCATCATAATAACAATCGTAGTTATCCTTGTTATGAAGAGGGTTCTTACAAGAATCAACCTGGTAACAAGAAGCCTTTCGGACATTGCAGAAGGAGATGCAGACCTTACCAAAAAGATTCCTTCACAGACAAACGACGAAGTAGGTGTCCTTGTAAACACATTCAACGTCTTCGTAGAAAAAATCCGCGAGATAATCGCCACGATAAAACTTTCACAGGATGCGCTAAAAGAGGTAAACGGCGAACTTGGCAACCAAATTAACGACACTACTGGTTCCGTAAAGAGCATTACCGGTTCCGTCTCCAACATAGACAAGAAGATAGAAACCCAGACACAGAGCGTAAACCAGACAGCGGCAGGTGCACAGCAGGTTTCTTCAAGCATAACAAAATTCAGCTCTATCATCGACTCCCAGGCATCATCCGTATCAGAAGCTTCCGCAGCGGTAGAAGAGATGCTTAAAAACATCTCCACCATGGATTCTTCCGTATCCCACATGGCACAGGAATTCGAAGCGCTTGCACAGGACACAGAGACTGGTATTTCCAAGGACCGCCTCGTTAACAACCAGGTTATCCAGATTTCCGAACAGTCAAAACTTCTTGCAGAAGCAAACAGCATCGTAAACAACATTGCTAAGCAGACAAACCTCTTGGCTATGAACGCCGCTATCGAAGCAGCCCACGCAGGAGAGGCAGGTAAAGGTTTTGCGGTTGTTGCAGACGAAATTAGAAAGCTTGCAGAAACATCCAGCCTTCAGTCCAAAAAGATTGGCGAAGAGTTGCGCAGCGTTCAGGAAACAATCAACGGTGTTACGGAAGCATCCGCCGCATCAAAGCTTGCATTTGACTCTGTTTCAAAGAGAATCGAAACAACAAGTTCGCTTGTCCGCCAGATTCACGAGGCAATTCAGGAACAGAACGCAGGTTCAAAGCAGGTTCTTGAAGCCCTTAGCGAAATGAATTCAAATACATCGGAAGTACGCACTTCTTCATCAGAAATTTCTCAGAGCATCAACTCGGTTCTTGCAGAAATTAATGCGCTCTACACGATGAGTAACGACATTTCAAACCTTATGAACAACATAGAAAACGAAACCCAGGGAATTACGTCTAACGCAAATGACCTTACAAAAGTTTCGTCTTCCATGGACTCAAGCATTTCTTCCATCGGAAGCCAGATAGACAAATTCAAAGTCTAAGGTTTTCCAAAAGCAAAAGGGCGCTTGTCTTAATAGGCAGGCGCTTTTTTTATTTTATCGCTATGCTGCGGACAGAAAGGGAATTTTTAAGGCCTTTTTCCCCAAAGTCAAATTTAAGTTCATTCACTTTTTCCCAGCTGAACAAGCCTTCAGCATCATACCATTTGTTTTCACTGTCGCTCCATGCACCGGCATCCGCAAACTCCTTTAGCGGAATCCTTACCTTGTGCCATTTGCCGTCAGCGGGGAGGCTTCTGCCGTCTATTGTTGCCTGGCATCTCCACGGCTGATTTTCCTTGCCTTTTCCGGGTGTTTCCTTATCCACAAAATACACCTTTATGTCCAGGTCTTTCTGGCCTGTGCTAAGTTCAACTTCAAGAGACATGCCGCTTTTTACAAGATCAGAGAAGTCACAACTTTCTCCAAACCTGCAGCCAATGGCATTGTATTTTTCTGCCTTTCCAACATAGATACAAGGCTCACCGCTTACAGAATCCTTCCTGTTAATTCTAAATGAATCGCACCAACCGGCAAAATAGGTTCCCCTTGCAAACCCATTCCTGTAGATTGTATAGTCACCTGTTTTTTTTGCATTTTCAAGCCAAGAAAATCTTTTTCTGGGGTTTATTTCCGGAACATTAAATTCCATTGCTTTTAAAAGCTCAACATTCAAATCTTCAGGAAACCTTGCCTGGCTAGGATACCAGCTGTCATTTGTAAAGACCCCCAGTTTATTCCTGTAGTCCCAGCTTACACGGCAAATGTTCCTTTCCTGCATCCATTTTCCCTTAAGCCGGTACCAGTTGCAGCGTTCCGTATTGTCTGCATAATCCATAACAACACCGTATTCGTTGCACATTAGGGCTACCCCGCGCTTGTTTGCAAATTTAACCGCTTCATCAAGTGGCTTTACAAGATATTCTTCGCTGCCCTCGGTCTTGTAATTTGCAAACATTGATTCTATCCAGCCCTGGTCTTTTTGCTTTTTGGGCATTTTAGGCATTTTTTCTTTTGAATATGGAAAAGGAATGTGGCGGACATTTTCCAGACCTACCCATTGGGCACCCTGATGGGTAAACAACATAGGCGTATAGTCATGGAAGTTGTAAATAAGATTGTCGTCCTTGTAATCTGGAAGTTTTAAAAGATAAGTAACGGAGCAGTAATTTTCCGCACAAACAATTACGGTATGCCTTTTGTCTACCGCACGAATTGCCTTTAGCACATTGCCCTGTAGCTTTCCCCACTTTGCAACATCCGAAGCCTTGTTTCCACTTTCAAAATGAGGTTCATTCATAATTTCGTAAAGCACATATTCACCGGAATTTTTGTAGCGTTCGGCAATCTGTTTCCAGATTTTTAAAAGCATGTCTTCTACATTGGGTTTTGTCTTTGTCTTATAGCCGCAGTCGTTGTGAAAGTCGATTATCATGTACATCTTAAGTTCAGTACACCATTCAACAGCCTTGTCTATCTTTTCCCAAAGCCAGTCTTCAACTATGTAGTCAGGCGAACCTGAACTGAATTCTTCAAAGAAAATTGGAATGCGCACAATCTCAACACCAAGACTTTTTATATCTTCAAAATCCTGCTTTCCAAAAAGATCGGATCTCCAGTTGCTATTGTTATAGCCTTCAAGCCAACCGGTTAAATTGAGCCCCTTAGTAAAAGGCATTGTCTTTTGCACCTTGGGCACTTCTTTTTCTTTTGCCGCAGCAAGACAAAGTGCAAGTGTTAAAAACTGAACAAAGGCAATAAATTTCTTCATAAGAGTCTCCTGTATTCTTATAAAAACTATAGCACGGGAATTTTAGGCTTGTCAAAAAGCTTTCCGAATATATTCTAAAATAGCTATTTTAAACTTGACTTTATAGCTATTTGACCATATCATGATTTTAGGAGGCTTTTATGAACACAGTCCCGATTTATGAAGTAAAAAACAAACTGCCACTTTTTATGCATCAGGCAGAAGAAACAGGCCCGGTTTTTATCTCACGCCGCAATCAGCCTGTTGGAGTGCTTCTTTCTTTTGAAGACTACAATAGAATGATTAACAGAAGCCGCAAAGAAACGATTCTTGACAAAGCCGCAGAATTCCGCAGAAAAACCGCCGGACTTATCACCAACGAAGAAATCGACAAGATTTTTGACGTAAGGGATAACGCCATTGATACATACGAAAGCCATGTCTTTGACGGAGTATTTGATGACTAATTACACAGACGAAGAACCACACTACCTTTTGGACTCTAATATCGTTTCAGAAATCATAAAGCCTGAACCCGATTTTAATGTGATAAAAAAAATAGGCGAGCATAACTCTGACTGTGCAATCTGCACCCCTGTTTGGCAGGAATTGCTATTTGGATTATACCGAATGCAGGAAGGACTAAACAAAAAGTATCTTGAAAAATTTATAAAAGATGATGTTTATGAAAATTTCAAGATAAAAAGCTACACGGAAAAATCTGCTGACGTTCAGGCCTTATTAAGGGCAAAACTAGAAGCAATTGGCAAACCAACCCAAAAAGAAGACAGCATGATAGCCTCCATCGCCCTTGCAAACCACATGGTTCTTGTAACCCGCAACACAAGGCATTTTACCGCAATCCAAGAAGTGAGCGGTTTGCAGGTAGAAAATTGGTTTGACGCCACCGCACCGCAAAAGGCACAGCCCTAAAGCCACCGATTGCACCGCGGGCAAAAATTCGCTATTCTGTTAGTATGCAAGACGCTTCAACCTACATTGCCCAGTCCCCCATTTCCAAACCCTTGCTTGAACGCTTTCTCCGCTATGTAAAAACCTACAGCGAAAGTTCAAGCGAAGTTGCAGACAAAGGAATTCAGCCCAGCACTCCCCAGCAAAAAGAAATGGCTGCACTGCTAAATTCAGAATTAGAGGATGCAGGTTTTAAGAACGTTCAGACAACACCCTTCTGCTACACCTACGCATACATTCCGGCTAGCCCTGGTTTTGAAGAAAAGCCTTCCATCTGCCTGCTTGCCCACATAGACACTGTGGAAGAAGTAAGCGGTAAAGACGTTAAGCCCATAGTTCATTCACAATACGACGGAAAACCCATAGACCTTCCCTACGGCATTACGCTTGACCCAAAAAAGGACAAGGACCTTGAACTTGCCGGCCAAGAAAAAGACACCATAATAACAAGCGACGGCTCTACCCTTCTTGGTGCGGACGACAAGGCAGGTCTTGCAGAAATAATGACTGCCTGCAAATACATTATTGACCACCCGGAAATTCAGCACGGACCTGTAGAAGTCATATTTTCACCAGACGAAGAGACTGGCCACGGAATGGACAATGTTCCCCTTAATCTTATAAAGTCAAAATGCGCCTACACTGTAGACGGCGGACACATAGGAGAGCTTGAAACAGAATGCTTCAATGCTTTTAAGACAGACATAGTCTTTACAGGGCTTTCCAAACACACAGGTTCTGCCCGCCCAGACATGGTAAACGCAATAACAATGGCATCTTATTTTACGGCAAACCTTCCCCGCCAAGAAGCACCGGAAACAACAGACTGCTACCAGGGTTTCTACGCTCCAATGGAAATTGGCGGTTCAATAGAAAAATCATTCGTAAGCCTAATCCTGCGTGACTTTACCACGGACGGCATGGAAAGGCGCAAGGCTTTTGTTGAAGGACTTGCGGAAGTAACAGCAGGCGCGTTCGGTGGAAAGGCAGAAGTTACCCACAAACAGCAGTACCTTAACATGAAGCAAACCCTGGACAAACACCCGCTTGTTGTGCAAAATCTTGTGCAGGCATACAAAGACGCTGGGGTTGAACCAAACTTTAATCCCATACGCGGAGGGACGGACGGTTCAAGGCTTTGCGAAATGGGCATTCCCACTCCCAACATCTTTACCGGTGGGCATTCCTACCATTCACGCTACGAATGGGCAAGCTTAAGCCAGATGGTTAAAGCTACCGATGTATTAATAAAACTAATTCAAATATGGGCAAAATAGGGGATTTTTATGTATGAATATTCAATAGAAGGCGGCTATCCAATTTCTGGAACAATCAAGGCAAGCGGCAACAAAAATGCGGCTCTTCCCTGCATTGCGGCGGCACTTCTTACAAAAGAAACGGTCACGCTCCGCAACATTCCGGACATAGAAGACACAGGCGTTATGCTTGAAATTCTTAAGGCTCTTGGCGCAAAAGTAGAAAAAGGCGGCAACCACATCTGGAAAATCACCGCAGCAGAAATAAAAAGAACGGACATCCCCAGTGAATACACAAAAAAAATCCGTGCATCCATCTTGTTTGCAGGCCCCCTTGTTGCAAGGACAGGCAAGGCAGCACTTTTTCCACCGGGAGGCGATGTTATAGGAAGGCGCAGGCTGGACACACACTTTCTTGCGCTAACAGAGCTTGGTGCCCGCGTAGCCGTTACAAACAAATTTGAATTTACCGCAAACAAACTCGTTGGCAAAGAATTGTTTTTGGACGAGGCATCCGTTACCGCCACGGAAAACGCCGTTATGGCAGCGGTTCTAGCGGAAGGCAGAACAGAAATTACAAATGCCGCAAGTGAACCCCACGTGCAGGACCTGTGCAACATGCTGAACCTTATGGGTGCAAAAATCAGCGGAATTGGTTCAAACATACTGGTAATCGACGGCGTAAAAAAGCTGGGCGGTGCAGACTTTACCATTGGCCCAGACTTTATGGAAATTGGTTCATTCATCGGTCTTGCGGCTGCAACAAAAGGCTCCATCACAATAACAGGCGTAAATGCAAAAGACATGAGGCCGCTAAAAATCTCCTTCAGCAAACTTGGCATCAGGTGGGACATAGAAGGCGACACCCTCACAGTTTCTTCTGACCAGGAACTAAAGGTGAACACAGACCTTGGCGGCATGATTCCAAAAATAGACGACAGCCCTTGGCCGGGATTCCCGCCGGATTTAACTTCAATCATGACGGTGGTTGCAACTCAGGTAGGCGGAACAGTACTCATCTTTGAAAAAATGTTTGAAAGCAGAATGTTCTTTGTAGACAAGCTTATAAGCATGGGTGCAAGAATTACCCTCTGCGACCCCCACAGGGCAGTTGTTTCTGGCCCAAGCACCTTGCACGGAGACCATCTTGTTTCCCCGGACGTAAGAGCCGGCATGGCAATGGTCATAGCGGCAATGGCTGCACACGGAAAAAGCAGAATCAGCAATGTGTACCAGATTGAACGCGGATACGAGCATCTTGTGGAACGCCTACAAAGCCTAGGTGCCCACATAGAGCGCGTGGAAGTGTCCTAAAAAAATGCACGGCAGGGGCAGAGTAGCCCTTGCTGTTGGGCAAGCCTGTCGAACCCCAGCAATGGAGGCGAAAGCCGGCCCCCGCAACGAAGTTTCAAGCGCCCCCCGCAAGCGCCACCCACAAGGCATGGATGGCAAGCAAATGAGCATTTTGATTTTTAAAGGCAAGCGCCGCAATATTCCACAAACTTCCTAAGAATGCCTATTCCTTTCGCGACATAAAGATAAAGGACATAAGGGCAAATATAATTATGTAAAGCACCGCCGCAACCAAAAGCCCAGCCCCGCCACAAGCACTTACAATCACATAGTTCACCGTATTGAACAAATACTGGCAAAGCTCAATTATAAAGAACATCAGAAGGCCGTATACAGGAATCAAAAAGAGCCAGCGGAACTTAAAATGCTCCGCATCAACTTCTATGCGGTAATTCCAGCCCATGCAGGCGGCAAACACAAAAAGCACCAGCAGCAAAAGAGGATATACAGCGCGGCAAACAAGGTTCTTTAAGAAAACCTCCGTAGAAAATCCGTAACCGGCCGCATTATTTATAAACTTCTTCAAAGCCAGAATATTCATCTTGTCCGGCCCGGAAGCAGCATCATTCACATTGGAAAAATCGTTGTAGGACATTGGCAAAATAAAGGTGTTTCCAGTGTTAAAAAACGGAACTATATTGGCGGCAGTCTTTACCTCAAAAGACTTTATGTTTGCTGCCTTGGCAAGAGCTTCAGGCAAACCGGTCTCCGTATATGTATAAACAGGCTCACTAATCTTTGACTCGTCCTCGCGGTCAACAGCCTTAAGCATTACAAAAGGAACATTCTTCCACTTCTTGTTAATGCCAAGCTCCTTAAGGGAATCTTCCGGCAGGGAACTTATAGGCTGCGAAACAACCTTTGCAATAGGAACAAACATCTGCCTAAGGAAAGAACCGGCCTTTGAATAGCTTATAACGGTAAGACCATCCAGGTAACGAACGTCCCCGCCAGTTTCCTTTACATCCAGGGCGCCCCTAATATAAATAACGTCCTTTGTACCGTCAGGATTTTCGTGGGCAAAATATATGTCGTGGGTATTTTCCCTCTTTGCCATGTTTTCAGTTTCATCAATAAAGAAGTAGCTGTTCTTAAGGGCATTCTCGGAAAGCGCCAAAAAGTATTTTACTTCCGGGTCATCAGGATGCTTACGCTCAGGCTTGGAAAGATTCTTAAAGCGGTAATAGGCTTCCAAATACTGCTTTGTCATGTAGCAGTCGTAAGCAATCTTTTTATCCCTAAAGTATTCGTTCTCTTCCCTTGTGTCTTCACCGCGGGGATCCTTTAGCCTTTCCCAAGCCTCGTTAGAAAGAACAACAGCTTCTTCTACCGTAATGCCTTCCTGCTTGCAGGCTTCCACAGCAAGAGCAGCCCAGTAATGAGACTCAAACCACATCTCTTGGGCGGCACAATCCTTTGACTTTTGAACCAACTCCTTAATCGTATAGGAACGGTCCAAATCTGAACTCTGCTCATCAGAAGCATCGGCAGAACGTCTCTTTGCAGAAGCAAAAGTCCTGGTCTTTTCCAGCTCAAGCTTGTCCTTGGATTTCTTTAGCGTAAGAATCGCATCTGAATTTAAAGGGGCAATAGAAAAAGCCCTGTTTGCATACTGAACCGCAAGCTGGGCATTCTGGTAAGGGTCCTGCCCCAGTTCCGCCTGGATAAGATAAAAATTAGCCGTTTCCAAAGAATACTTAAGCTCAGACGGAGACTTTTCCATCCATTCCTTCTTATCCTTAACGAGGGGCTTCAAAACCTCCGCGTTCATCATCAGAATAAAAACCAAACCAATGGAAATCATGACTACGTTGCGGTAGCGCAAAAGCATAGCCATAGAAAACCTTTTCTTTGAGTTGCCGGTGTGATGCTGCCAGTTTGCCGCGCAAGAAACAGCAAATCCGCTCAGGAAAATGGAAGGAAGCAAAATCAAAAAATAATAAATGGAGCGCACAAAGCGGTATTTTGTAGACATTCCCTCTACCAATTCCGGGATGGGCCTGTAGGCAAAAGAAACGCCCAGACAGCATAAATAAATCAGAATGGTATAGATTATCAGCATATTAATTATTTTTTTCATCTTACAAATCCTCTATTATTTCTTCTTCTGCAACTTCAATCCTGTGGTGTATGTCGCGTATTATTCCGGCAATCGTAAGAACAAGGAAAGTCAAAAGATTGAACAGAACGGCAAAAGGATTGGCAGTCTTTATTGGCACTCCGGAAAGAAGGTTGTTCATAAAATTGGTAACAGGATTCATTATGGAGTCTGTATAAATAAGATTGTTAATCACAATAATGGCTATGCTAAAGAAGGAAATAGCAACAAGGTTCACGAGCCTCCACTTGGAAATATGCCTAACACCCGCAACAGAAAGAAGGGCAAGTGCCATGGTAAGGTATGCATACCAGGCAAGGGTTCCCGCAAAAAATGCCTTACGCAAAATAATGCTCGTAAGCCTAAGGAAGTTGACCGTATACGCAACAACCGGATTCATCTTTACGTTTTTCTCTATAAGCGGATCCGAAAATTCATTCTGGGACAAATCCAAGCTTGCATCGCTAAAAGTGTAAAGAGAGCCCGAACCTTTACCGGAAGCCGTCCCAAAGTCAATCGCAAGGCCGGTCGCAACATTGTTCTTTTCTACGCTTGAATAATACCAAACAGACTTTTCGCCCTGCTGATTCCCGTCTTTCTGCTGGTACAAATCCCTAAAATATCCGGAAGACAAAACAATATTTCTCTTTGAATTGTATTCCTCCAGCAAGGTGTGCTTTTCCGAATATTTCTTTTCCATGGTCAAATCCATAGGAATAAGAATGAACCATGAAGTTCCGTACAAAATAATGTAGACAATCAGAGGCAGCCAAGAAGAAGAAGAGTGGCGCATAAGATAAAAAAGCATAAAAGAGCCGCTCGCAATCAACACAATCGGAGCAAACATAAAGATTCCGCGGACAAAAAGCACCGGATCAAAAGAAACCGAACCGTGCCCCGAAACAAGCCTTGAACACAATTTATAAACCGTAAAGACGGCAGCGCAAATCAAGGTAAAGGCTATTACAGTCATGCAAAAATAAAAAAACAAATTTAACGCATTACGCGCAGGAGATTTTCTATTCATTTACTTTTAGAATAACACGATTACGCTTAAAAAACAATGGAGACATCCTAAAAATCACTGAAATCGAATTTTCTGCATATTTTTCTGGAGCTGGCTTTCTTTTTTTACTGTACCTTTAATGCAGGCATTAAAGGTAAAAAATTTCAAATCCGGCTTTGCAGGGCTTGCCCCCTTGCGGGCGCGGCCCGGCCTTGCGTCCGGTCGCCTTCGGCCCCTTCCAATCCGGGCTACAGGCCTTTTGACTGGGGATATGCAAAAGATCTCGCTGCTTGAGCACAGTCAAAATCCCACTTTTCCACAGGAAAGTTTCCTTTATTCATATTTTAGCCACAAGTTTTCCACAATTTGTTACCTCTGCAAAAGCAGATCTTCACCTGATTGTTTATAATTCAATATATTACGCAGAGTTATGCAGACTGGGGATATTTTAACATTAATTCATTATATTACAAGAAAATAAAACTAGAATCTCTATTCTGTAAAAAGAAATTTGCTACCCCAAAAAACGGAATTTTACTTTTCCACAGAATTCCTTTATTTTTCTTCAACTTATCCACAACAAATTCACTTTTAAAAGTAAACACTGATGAGCCTGTTCCCAAAGTGTCATTCCGAACTGCTACGAATCAATTCAGCATGACAAAATCTGAGTTTTAAAACTGTCTCTCAACTTTCGGCTTTTTATAAAACTCTGCAAAGGCTTTAAAACAAAAAAAGCGGCCCAAAAAAGCCGCTTGCTGTTTGCAAAAAAATAACCTATCCCAAGAAGACGTGACCCTGCTGGTCTATTGCAAGAATTGACTTGCAGTCTGAACAGCGGAAACGGCCCGCTTTTGTTGCCTTAAGGCGGCGTGAACAAACAGGACAGTTAAAAATCTTGGGGAAAATGGAATTTTCTACGGAAGTTCCAGTCCTAAAGAAGTCAATCGCATCTTCCAAAGATTCCTTAATGTTAAAGAACTGGCTAAAGCCAAGCAACTGGAAGACTTCATAGACTTTTGGCTGAATGTTCAGAAGGACAATGTCTCCGCCCTTTGGTTTTACAAGCTTAAGGAAGGCTGTAAAAGAGCCAATGCCGGTTGAGGAAACATAATTTAGGCTTGAACAGTTAAAGATAAGGTTTGTATAGCCGGTCGTTACAACTTTGCCAATCTGCTTCTGAAAGTAAACAGAATTGTAGGTATCGATATAACCATTTAATGTAATGGCAACGCAACTGTTTATTTCCTCAATTTTTTCCAACTGTATTTTTAAGCTGTCATCTCTCTCATCATCAAAACCAGAAACAAGTTCGTTGTTGTTAGCCATATTCCTCCAACTGTTTTTCAGGAATACCTGTCAACAGTCCCTTTTAATATATTTTACACCAATTAAAACAGTTCGTCAACAAAAGTTTACAAAGGCTGACTAATACTGCTTTACCACGCTATGGTTGCCATCCGCGGTCAACATTCAGCAGCACCCCGTTCAAATTTTCATTCTGAATAAGGGAAAATGCCGACTGGGCCACAGAAAGTGCAGAAACTGCATCGCTTTTGTCTTTTGCACCGTTTACAAAACCCGGCAAGACAGCGTTGCAAGTTACCCCATATTTTCTATATTCGGCAGAAACAGACTTGACCAATACAGATATTGCAGTTTTTGCACCCGCATAAGCCGCATTTGTCTTGTAAGAGCGCACGCTTTCCGTTCTTGTACCGCCAAAAAGCACAATTCTGCCAAATTTCCTTTCCATCATGCCCGGAAGAACAGAACTTACCGCTATTCCGGCAAGGGCATAGTCATAAAGGGCAAGGGTCTGCCAGTCTTGGGCAGTGGTAAGATGCAGCGGTTTTTGAACAAACGGCCCGTAGCTTACACAAAGAATGTCCGCTTTGCAAAGTTTTTCTCTTAACGGGGGAAATTCATCCAAGTCCAGGTGGCCGCCAGTAAAATCCGCGGGGATAAATTCAAGGCCTTGTTCACATGGGTCGTGGCGGCCACTTACGCAAACAGAGCATTCATTTTTACAGAGGATTTTTGCCAGTTCAAAGCCGATTCCGCTTGTTCCACCAATTACAACCGCATTTTTCATACACTTTCCGTAATTCAAGATTGATTATAGTACAAACATGTGCAAAGTGCTATAGTCATTGCATGAATCTGAACAACATTGTAATTGTTTTGTCCCGGCCAGAAGAAAGCCGTAACATAGGGGCGGTTTGCAGGGCCATGGCAAACAGCGGTATTTCCTGCCTAAGGATTGTCGGTAAAAAAGAAGACATAGACGAAGAGCGGGTGCGTATTCTTGCAATCCATGCGGCAAACATTTATGAAAATGCAACTTTTTATTCTTCCATAACAGAAGCTACGGCTGACTGCGTTTGTGCGGCAGGAACAACAAGGCGGCGTGGAAAAAAGCGCATGAACAAGCTGCTCTTGCCCGAAGAATTTGCCTCCCTGGCAGATTCCCTAACAAGCGGCAAAGTGGCAGTTGTCTTTGGCAACGAAAGAACAGGCCTTGAAGACGATGAACTTCTTGAATGCACCATGGGCGTAACAATCCCTTCCTGCGACACATTCCCCTCCCTTAACCTAAGCCATGCCGTACAACTTGTCTGCTACCACTTGTTCAGGCAAAAGAACAGCTCCCAGACAGGCTATACTCCCCTTAGCCTTGAGCGCATTGACCGCACCGTAAAGAATATTGCGGACAACCTGCAAAAGATAGGCTTTTTTGTACGCACTGGCCGCCCCCAAATGGAAATGTTCTGGCGCAACATGCTGTCCAGAGCCGCCACCACAGAAGGGGAAGCCCAATATATAGAAAAAATTTTTACAAAAGCAGCTGCCCTTGTGGAAAAGCAGCAATAGCCGTTAGCGAAATGCCATTAACTTCATGTCATTCTGAGCTTGACTCAGAATCTCAAATACGATGTTGAAGAGAGGGGGCTGTCCTGAAAGCAATGTCATGCTGAACGCGGTTGCTTGCAACCAATTTCAGCATCTACACCATATGCAGTGCATAGATTCCGAATCAAGTTCGGAATGACACTGTGACTTAAACTTTTTGGACAGCCCCGACAGTTCATTAAGTTAACGGCATTGCTTATCGTAGCGCTGTAGTGTAGCAAAAAAAATTGCCACAAAAAATTCAATCAACAAAGAGAATGTCTTCCGGCAAAATTTCCGTACGTCCATGAACCTTGCAAGAAGTGCTGGCAAGTTCAACAGTATTCCTAAGCTGCCTTACGTTTCCAGGCCAAGTCCTGTGTTCAAGCTTTTCCTGGGCCGCCTCGGAACAAGAAACTCCGCAACAAAGGGCAAATTCCCTTGCAAGATGCCCCACGTCTTCCTTGTGGCTGCTAAGTGAAGGAAGCTCTATCTTTAGCTGGCTTATGCGGTAATACAGGTCCTGCCTAAACTTTTTCTTGGCAACCAAAGTCTTTATGTCTGCATTCGTGGCAAAAATCAGCTTGCAGTCAAAGGGAATTTCTTTTGTTGAGCCAACCTTGCAATAAGTGCGCCTTTCTATTACGCGGAGAAGCTTGCTTTGCAAAGTGTAGGGAAGCTCCGCAACCTCGTCTATTAAAAGAGTGCCGCCGTCTGCTTCTTCAAACAAACCTTTTGTTCCACAGGCACCTGTGTAAGCTCCTTTTACGCTGCCAAAAAGCTGACTTTCTATAAGACCGGAATTAAATTCTGCAGCACTTGCATTTACAAAGGTGGAGTTTTTTCTAGAGGACTTTTTGTGAATCTCTTCCGCAGTCCAAGTTTTTCCAGCCCCGCTTGGACCAAGTATAAGCACGTTTTCGTTACCGCAGGCTGCAAGCTCAAGTTTTGACTCAAAATCGAGCCGCCATGAATTGCTCTTTGGGACACTTGCTAAAGAAGGCTTCCCAATTACGGAAGAAGCTATTGTATTCCAGCCGACACGTCCCTTGTACCAAGAAAAGCCCTGCGACATATTCCTGACTGAACAAAATTTGCCGTTAACATACAAAATCACGGGAACAGAACTGTAGTGGCCCAGGTGGTCAACGATATTCATCAGTTCAATCTGATTAAAATCCGCAAAATCAATAAAACAACAAAGAGGATTATCTTTTAGGCTGAATACATTTTGAATCTTAAAATTTTTGTTTACCCTTCGTAAGCTGATGCCGGTTTCTTCCTGACAGTGCCTACAGGAAGCGCTGTCTCCGGAAATAAAAACTGCATACCCCTTCTCCATTTTTTAATATACTCAAACCGACTGCTCCTTATTCTTAAACAGCCTGTACCAAACCAAAAGAATGTTGTAATGCAACCAAGGAAAAATCAGGAAAACCTTAAGCGGATTCTTAATTACCTCGTGCCAAATTTCTGTATTGCGGTTAAAAGACGTTTCGCTAACACGCTTGATTCTGTCGCCAAAGATTCCTATTGCATCGCGGTAATAGAGGAAAATGCTGGAAGAAAAGCGGTTGCGCCTTTTGTAGGACCAGCAGTCCTTTTCCTTTATTCCTTCACTGACGAGTACGAGCGATGGAGATGCCTTGTAGATTGCCTGAATAATGTCGTCTTCCACATTTTTTGGATAGTAACCAACGTAGCGGCCAACAACCTGCAAAGTCTTAAAGGTGTTCATTACGTTTTTTGTTGCAGCCATAACGGTCTTTTTTCTTCCGCCAAGAAGATAGATGGACTTTAAGTGGGTCTCAAGAATAGACATTATGCTTATCAATGTGTTGAACGGATTGTGCTTTAGCGGTATGTCCTTTTTAAGGAATTTTGCGCCCCGCAAGATGCTCTTTGATATGGGAAGAACAAGGTCTGCGTTACGCACGCACTCTGCATAGTCATTACGCCTGCGGGCTTTGAGCAAGTCCCAAATGGAAAGGAAAACAATCTGCTTGGTGCCTGGCTTTGCAAGCATTTCCATAATCTGACCTTCCATGTCAGAAGCAGAGCAAATGTCTACCGGAACATTTAAAACATTTATTCTTTGAACTGCCATAATTCCTTCTCCACAAGAGCACTTTGAACTGCCGCAATCCCATACAGGGCAGCCGTCTCGCAACGCAATATATTGGTAGCAAAATGAATCCCCTGCACCCCATTCTGCGTAAGATAGCTATATTCTGCGGGTGAAATTCCTCCCTCTGCCCCTACAAAAAGGGCCACTGCTTTTACATCTTCTACAGATGCAAGCGCCCTATGCAAAGGCATTGTGTTTTCCGTCCGCTCATAAAGTACAAATGAAAGATTGTTTTGCTGCGCGTTAATTTCTTTTAAGTGATTGTGCCACAAATCAAGAGATTTTTCAACAGATAGGCTTGGTGAAATTTGAGTTTCCACAGGGGAACCGCTTTGCTCTCGGGCTTCCGTAACAATTCTTTCCCAACGGCCGTCACCGCCGGAAGTCTTTTTCTGAACAGATTCAAGGGAACCCCTCTGGCAAAATTCCCCTTCCACCGGAATGATTCTGCTTACACCACATTCCACCGCCTGGCGGACAATAAGCTCCATCTTGGCAGGCTTTGCGGCAAACTGAAAAAGCCACAGTTCTGCACCGGACTTTTGCGCTACAGGAAGGGCTTTTGCCGCAGATTCCTTGCTGGAAGAAGCAATGGAAGCCCCTGCCAGCTGGAGCACAAGTCTTTTCTTTGCAGAATCAACAGAAGCAACCGTCATCTGCTGAAGACCGCCCCCCGGAAGCCTTACGTAAAGCATGTCTCCGGGCACGCAACGCAAAACCGCAGAAAGGTAGCGGGCTTTTTTTCCTTCTATATATAGGCAACCGTTTTTGTCTGGTTCAGTTTCTGCTACAAACTGGCGCATGGGCTTTACAAAGACCTATTTCTTTGCAGGAGCAGAAGATGCGTCTTTTTCTTCCTTAGCCTTACGCTCCGTTTCTATCTGTTTAAGAGTCTTTGCCTTTGAAATAAGGGCGGCAAAATTCTCGTGCTCAATTATATTAAGCGCTTCTTTAAGCTGAAGGTCGTAGTCAAGGTCGTAAAGGCGGGAAGGCTTTGCCCTGTCACATTCGTTGCGGATAAGCTTGCGCAAAATGCGGGACTCAAGGCTGTAGCTGCGGCGCAAAATTTCTGCATAGGAATAGATGTCGTCTTCCGTCATTCCAGGATGCTTTTCCACATACTGCTCTATCTTGCCCGAATCAAGAAGTGAAGCATAAAGCTTTGCCTCTTCTTCCGTAAATTCCGGATATGCAACTTCCCTGTCCGGAGGAATGCCAACTTTATCTATGTTAACATCGCTCGGAGAATAGTAGCGGGCAACCGTAATCTTAAAGCCGTCCTTGTTGATAAGCGGAGTTGGAATCTGGACGCTTCCCTTACCATAGGATTTTTCTCCCACAAGATAGGCAACCTTGGCATCCTTTAGCGCACCGGCAAGAATTTCGCTGGCACTGGCACTGGCTCCGTTTATAAGGACTATAACAGGCGTTCCCTTGGCAACAGTCGTTTCGTGGCGGCTTGCAGTATAAACGGCATTTTCCATGGCAAGGCGGCTCTTTGTAGAAACAATAATTCCGTTGTCTATGAATTTGTCCGCAATATCCACCGCAGCGGTCAAAAGTCCACCGCCATTGTTGCGGAGGTCCACGATAATTCCGTTTACCTTTGAATCCTTAAAGGAATCAAGGGCTTCCTGCATACGCTCAGCCGTTGTTGAAGAGAATTCAGAAAGGCGTATGTAGCCGGTTTTTCCTATAACACCGTATTTTACGGTCGGATTTTCTATTACGGCACGGACAAGGGTACGCTTAAAGGTAAGGTTCTTTCCGCGCTTAATAGTAACTTCTACGCTTGTGCCAACTGTTCCGCGCAACTTGGAAAGCACTTCGTCCATAGTGATTGTGGAAGTGTCCACTCCGTCTATTTCCGTAATAAGGTCTCCAGCCTGGATTCCTGCCTTTGCACCCGGGGAATTGTCTATTGGCTGGGCAACTTCTACGTAGGCAGGCTTGTCCGGCTTGTTTTCCGTAGGCTTTGTAATGCTAAGTCCCACTCCGCCAAAGCTTCCTGTCGTTGTGTCGGTAATGCTTCTCCAGCTTGATTCGTCCATATACACTGAATACGGATCGTTAAGGCTTTCGAGCATACCGCGCAGGGCACCTTCGTAGAGCTTTTGCGCGTCCACTTCGTCTACATAATTCTGCTGTATATAATAGTAGAGAGAATTTATGATTTCGATATACTGTCTGTCTTTGCGGGCGCTGTCATCTGCATTAAGGGATGACTGGGCAAAACATTGCGATGCAAAAACCGTCAGCCCAAAAAAAGCCGCAGTTAAAATTACTGTCTTGCGTAAGGATTTTATAGAAATTTTTTTCATAGCCATTTCCCTTTAGTTTATCCCTAAGTTATATTAATTTCAACAGTATAACAAAAGATTTGTTACATCATGAGGGGGAAGTCTCCCCCTGCGCCCGCACTTCGTTGCGTGCTACCCCCTCTACGGGCTCAAACGCCGCCCGTAACGCCTGCTAAAATGGATTAAAGAACAGTCAAAATGAGCTAGCGGGTCCCAGTGACGGAAAAAATCCGCATTAGCATAAGGAACCTAGCCGGGATTGGAACACCTTTAGTCCCGCGCCAGCGGGATGAGCGGCGGCTAGTCCGCGAAGTGTGGAAAGCCCGTAAAAAATGGCAAGATGTTCTTTTCCAGAAAACATTTGTCGAACAAGGCAATTTGCTCCAAAAGAATAAGAAGAAATACGCCCAGAAAAAAATTATAGACTTTTAGCTCTTTGTTATGGTATAATAGCAATTATGCAAATAATACCCGTTGCAAGCGGCAAAGGTGGTGTGGGAAAAAGCCTTCTTAGCGCAAACCTTGCCATAGCTTTAGGACAAGCAGGAAAAAAAGTTCTTTTAGTTGACCTCGATTTGGGTGCTTCAAACCTGCACCTTGTTATAGGCCAGCCGTCTCCAAAAATTGGCATTGGAACTTATTTGACCGGCCAGTCTCAGTTTTCAGAAATAATCACTAAGACCGACTACGAAAACGTTGATTTTATTGCCGGTGACTCTGAGATTCCAGGTCTTACAACCCTTAGGGCCAGCAAAAAAAATGAGCTTATAAAAAATTTTGAATCGCTTAACTACGATTACCTTATCCTTGACCTTGGTGCAGGAACCCACCTTGCAATCCTTGACATGTTCATCCTGTCTCCGCAGGGAATCATCGTTACGGCTCCAACGGTTACGGCCACCCTTAACGGCTACCTTTTCCTTAAAAATGTAGTCTTCCGCATGATGTACAATACCTTTAGGCGTGGAACCCCGGCATACAACAAGCTTGAAAGCCTTAAAAAGGATTCAGCCGCGCTGCAGAAGCTTTACCTGCCAAACCTTGTAAAATCCCTTGCGCAGGTTGACCCGGAAAACACCAGGCTCTTTAACCAGCGTCTTGCAGAATTCCACCCCCGCATGGTCCTTAACATGATCGACGATCCAAAAGACGCAGACCGTGCGCAGAGAATCCGCCACTCTTGCAAGCAGTTCCTTGGCCTTGACCTTGAACATCTTGGCGTTATTTACCGCGACTCTTTGCAGGACAAGGCTCTTGCTTCAAGGCTTCCGGTTATCATTTACAAGCCACAGTCTTTAATTTCGCAGGCAGTTTACCGCATTGCAGAAAAGATAATGCATTCTGCTACGCTTAAGTTTGACGACGACTACGACATCACCCAGGCTTCCGACTTTTCTTTCCAGGCAGCGGAAGAAGAGGCAACGGACGACTTTAGCGCAAAGATGTCTTATGTTGAAGACCTTATCGGCACAGGGGCTCTTACTACGGGCGAACTTGCAGAGGCAATAAAGCAGCAGCAGTATGAAATCTCTCACCTTAAGGCAGAAAATTTGCTGCTCAAGAAAAAACTTGTGGAAGCGGCACGACAGGGGTTTAAAATCTAATGTCCAATTTTCTTCTATATATTAAATATCCGAGCTGGATTCATCCAGAAATTTTTCCAAACGTACCTGTTTTAGGCCTTTTGCGCTGGTACGGCTTGATGTATATTTTTGCATTTGTAACCGCCTTCCTGATTCTTCGCAAGGAAAAGAATGAAGGTGCGCTCAATGCAGAGGGCTATACGGCAACCGATGACGATATTTTTAGCTTTATCGCATGCGGAATAATCTTTCTGCTGATTGGTGCCCGCGTTTTCTCCACGCTTGTTTACGACACGAGCGGAAGGTATCTAAAGGCACCCTGGCTTATCTTCTGGCCATTTGACTCTGTAACAAAAAAATTCACAGGTCTTGCGGGCATGTCTTACCACGGAGGCTTTATAGGCGGTCTTGTTGGAACGCTTTTATGGTGTCACTGGCACAAAAAGCCTACCCTAAAGTGGATAGACGCTATTGTCGTGGCAATTCCGGCAGGATACACTTTTGGCCGCATAGGCAATTTCCTGAACGGAGAGCTTTACGGAAGGATTACCACTATGCCATGGGGCTTTACCTTCCCCCACGCAGAGCCTTTTTCCTACAGCCTTGACTGGGTTAAGGACTTTGCTGCCCAGTGCAAGATGGTTGTTCCTGAAGGATTAAAGCTTATAGACTTGCCTAGGCACCCAAGCCAGCTTTACGAAGCACTTTTTGAAGGTCTGGCAGTTTTCCTGCTTTTGTGGAATGTCCGAAAGCACAAGCCCTTTGACGGTTTTCTTACGGCACTTTACACCATTTCCTACGGATTCGTAAGGTTCATAATAGAATATTTCCGCGAGCCGGATTCAGACTTGGGCTACAGGATTTCCAAAGACGGAAGCGAAATTCTTTACCGCAACACATCCCTCCTGAATCTTTCTACCGGACAGATTCTCTGCTCAATAATGATTTTGGGCGGGCTTGCTTTTATGGCAATTCTCTACTTCCGTAACAAAAAGAAGGCGGCACCTTGTACACAAGAGAACTAGAGGAAGCACCGCGGTCTTTTGTCCGCAAAGGCAAACCTGTATTTGGAACCTTTCTGGACCACCCGGAGCGGCTGGACATACGCGGCATAAAGAACCCCTTCTACACTTTTCCCCTGCCTACCCTGCTGTCCAACTTGCGCATTAAAAGCCGCCTCTCATTTTTCTTTAGCCTTGGCGACTATATTGGCTGCATAGACTTCTACGATTCAAAGATATTCGGAATGGCGGAAGTAAATTTCTGGAACATGCAGACAAAGCAGAGGTATGTCTACCGCTCGGTCATGGGACCAAGAAAACGCTTTGTTCCCCACAAGCTTATAGCGGCATCAACCTCCAGCTACAAAAAATCCCGCTACATAAGGATAAGCTGGGACCGAAAGACGGACAAGCTTTCCGTAATATTCAACCTTAAGGGAGACAGCGTACGTCCAAACGCAAATTCGGCCCTTATAGCACGCTTTAACTCTGACCAAATGACGGAGCTAACCTGCATTTCCCCTTCCCCAACACGCAGGAGATGTTCGGCCCACTATTATGCCACTTTGCCTCTGCACGGGGCAGTTACGCTTATTCCCAAGCATTCAGATGCAATCACCATGAAGGACTGCGACGGCATCTCTTTCTTTGAGATAAACCGCACCTACATGAAATTCATAAGCCACGGCGAATTTGTTACCGGCATGGGATGCGTCAACGGAAAGAACATTTCCTTTAGGATTCAGGCCAGCTCCCAGGATGCAGTTGACCAGGACAAGTACAACAGCAACGTCCTCTTCTACGACGGCAAGCCAACACCCCTTCCGCCTGTTGTAATTACCCATTCTTATGGTATAATGAATAAATGGATTATTCAGGACACGGAGAATATGATTGATTTAACTTTTTCGCCTGTTTCCGATAATAAGAATATAATCAGCGCAATTATTCTTCATTCTGAATACCATACAATATACGGAACTTTTGAAGGAGACTTGCTTACGGCAGACGGTGAAAAAATATCCATAAAATCGTTGCCGGGGATAACAAAGAAATATTCTATAAGACTATAAGGGGAGCATAGACATGTCTGATTCAAGTAATAAAAAATCACGGGCCTTCGCACCTGGAACTCTGGAGCAAACCCGCAAGAACATTGGCGCAATCGACCCAATCGAAGCCCTGGAAATGCAAAAAAAGCTGGGCGGAGAAATACTTCCGGAACGTCCCACTCCTATTAACCCGGACACTTTGCCAAAGCGCAACCGCGTAGTCGTTGGCGGCCACATAAAGGCTTCGGGCCTTTCTTCCAGCGACATTTCTTCTAAAAGCGCGGCCCTTTCTTCCACAACAGGTCAGAAGAAAGCATCCCCTTCCGTAAACAACCTGGTAAAAAGCGGCAAGGCACGCAAAACAGACGAAGACCTTCCTGCAATCACTTCGCACAACCTAAAGCTGATGAACCGCCTCATGCAGTCTGAGGAATACAACCTCAAGCCCGACTTTGGCTTCTTTAACTTTATATTTGGCCTTTCTTCAAAAAACAGGGAAAGGGTCACCCGCGAATTCGGCGAATACACCATAAAGCAGCACGTTGAGCACATGCAGGCCTTTATTTCTACGCTAAAATCCTTTATCCAGATTGCACCGGCGACCTACAAGGCAAAAATAGCGGCAGAAACAGACCTAAAATTTAAATTCCTGCGCACTGTTGGAAAATGGACAATGCGCAACATAAAAATGCTTGCCCTTACGCTTGAAGACCAGGCGGCAGACCTTACGGTTCCAATGCTCATTCCATTCGTAAAAGCAGTTTACCACGAGCTGATTACCATCTACTACATTGGCGAACAGCAGGTTCCGGCTCTTATCAAGGAAGTTTACGCAGACATAAGCGCCTACCCGGCAATTGATTCCTCAAAAGTGCAAACCCTTGCAAAACAAGGAATTACAGAATGGATTTATGTCTACAACCAGATAATCAAGGGCATGTACCCGCTTCTTATGAGAATGTGCTCTTCTGAATATGTTGAATTCCCGCGCTTCTTTACCGCACAGATAGTTCAAATCCTTGACTTCCTTGGACTTTCAAAATTTGACCTTCTGCTTCCGGAAAAGAAAAAGAAGGTGGACGAAGAGGCTCAGAGGGAAAAAGAAGAAGAAGAACGCAGGAAGCAGGAAGAAGCTGCAAGACCTGTTGCCGGCAAAAAGGACGAAATCGTAGAAGCCGGCCTTAAGATTCTTGAGCAGCTTTTCCCAGATGCAGGCTTCTCCAACCTTGACTCCCACCCGGACATGTTCCCCTACTTCCAGCCGCTCTACAAATTCAATGACGGCTTCAACATGCTCAACCCCCACAACGGCCTTCAGGTAGCAATCGTTCTTATTAAAATCATAGACGACCTCTTCCACGGCTGCCGCAACATCAACTTTAACCTAAAGGCAGACGAAAAACTTGGCTACATGGACGACTCCATCACAGACGTTATGGGTGACTGGGGCTTCTACATTGACGACACCTTTGAAAAGAACTATGCGGAATACCTGCGTAACTTTATGAACACGCTCTACACGCAGAGTGACTACGCCTCCACCAACTACGGCAAGGAACTCATCAACACCATGTTCTGGGGACAAAAGCTCTACTTCCTTCCCCACCTTAAATTCAACGCCCCAACGCTTTCAAAGCCAAGGTCAGACAATAAGTTTACGCCAATCTACAACCGCACGGAATACATCCGCAAGGTCTTTACGGTTCTTGCAAGGCGCATAGACGAAAATGCACAGGCAAAAAAGCCGGTTCTTGGCATAATCAACACTTGGGAACGCTACAACTTTGAAATTCCAAACATCATTTCCAAGAGGCTTGACGTTCTTTTGGGAGCAAAACGCCCGGACGACACTACAGCCGCCACAAACGCAAACCTCATAAAGTACACCCTTTGCATAGTGGCAGTTCTTGACTGGTGGCTCAACAACACCGAAAGCCCTGCCTACACAGCAGACTCAAAGGACTTCTACCGCACCTCTGGCAACAACGGAGCACCTGAATTCTCCGTCCCAGAGCGCACGGATCAGAACCAGCTCTTTGCAGACGGAGTAAAGAAAGCTATAGCTGAACGCCAGCAGTAAGACTTTTTAGCAAGATAATGCAATGCCGAACTTGTTGAATTTGACCAGCAGTTCGGCATTTTTTTTGCAAAAGCTATTACTCTTTTTCTGCCAGTTCTTCCGGCTTTACATCTTCCACAGCATCAGCTTCTATAACAAGCGGACGGTTGTGCCAAGTGTAAAGCAGGGTTATAACAGCGGCTATAATAAAGATGCAGCCCATTGCCCTAACAATGATTATTCCAAAATTCTGAGGCAAAAGAAAAAGAATCACCGCTATTAAAAGACTGCACAGCCCCTGGTGAACAAAAGACTTTGCCACGCCCTTTTCCACATCCAACCCCTTTAGCTTAAGAGCCAAAAAGAAGCAGGCAAAAGCTTCCAGAATAAGGTAGACGGCAAGAACATAAAGCATGATGCGGACAATTTCCTGCACAGTGTTAAAGAGTGCAAAGGGAGCCACAAGTGCAGCAATACCAATCAGTATGCTAACTAGAGACTCCACCACAAGAACCCGCTTGTAAACATCATCATCACTTACGGAACGCATCTTTGCAAGATCATAAATTCCTTTAACAACAGAAAATGCGCCCAAAAGAATAATCAGAACCTTTATGCAAGTCTCAGGATTAAGCAAAACTAAAAGTCCCACGGCAACCAATAAAACTCCAGTAGTTATATTCTTCTTATCCATATCCTAAATGATAACACAAAAAGTCAAAACTTAAAGCCATATCCCTTGTTTATTAATAAGAAAGCCCCTAAAATCTTCTTCTGGACGGTACTTTTTCCGGCTCTACCTTACGCGTCCCTGCTAATTCCGGCCATCATGCCCTTGCGCCACCGCCCTTCCGGGGTTCCGGCCTTCGCCTCCATTGCTAGCGCAACCAGCCTGCGGCGGGCCCCTACACGGCGGCGTAGGTTGCTCCTAGCACAGCATTTGCAAACCCCATGCGCTTTGGCGAGTATAGCCGAACCACGGTTGGTGAGCCTGTCGAACCATGGTTGGTGAGCTTGTCGAACCACGGTTGGTGAGCTTGTCGAACCACCACCCAGCAATCTGCTGCACAAAATCATTTTTGTGTATTTTAACTTCTTTATTGACACAATTTTCTGTTTATGATATAGTACTTGCATATTATTGGAGCGATGGCAGAGTGGTCGAACGCGGCGGTCTTGAAAACCGTTATACTCTTACGGGTATCGGGGGTTCAAATCCCTCTCGCTCCGAGAAAGGAAGCGCTTAGGTGTTTCCAATTTGGAGACGTGGTAGAGCGGTAATACAACGGTTTGCTAAACCGTCGGTTCCTAACGGGCCGGGCAGGTTCAACCCCTGTCGTCTCCGCTAACGAACAAATAGCCCTACAAACGCTTTTGTTCAACTTTGAGACTGTAGCTCAACTGGATAGAGTGTTGGCCTGCGGAGCCGAAGGTTGGGGATTCGAACTCCCCCAGTCTCACTAATCATTACAGGTTTTTGGATATGCTGGATGTTTTTATTCCGGTAACTGCCGCTTTGCATAAGAAAGTGTTGACTTAATTGACTGCGGTGGCTTTATTCAAAAAGTCCTGTATTTTTTTTGTTTTGGAAAGATGTCCGAGTGGTTTAAGGTCCACGCTTGGAAGGCGTGCACAGGCGAAAGTCTGTCGGGGGTTCGAATCCCCCTCTTTCCGCCTTTGTCCAGATGCTTTGCACATTGTCGCTGGAAAACCCCGCCAGATCCGGAAGGAAGCAACGGTATTCAGATGATGGTGGTGCCGAAGTTAATCTGGACTTTTCTTTTTCTATTCCCTGCCCATCATTTTTTGCAGCCGCTTAAGGTCACTCTTTAAGGTCTGGCTTTCAGGATTACCTCTCAAACCTTCATTAAGCACATCAAGAGCTTCTTCATAGCGCTTTTTATTTGCAAAATCCGCAAATTTGTTGTGGTAAAAGGCATCGTAATTGTGGAAGCAGTTCCTTTTTGCGCTTGAAAGAATGCCGCTGCTGCCAACATCCGCCATTCCCTGGTCAGCGATGGCTGCCGCATACAAAAAGTCCCCGTCTGCCTGTGCCGCATTTATCTTATTCAGCCAGTGCTGCTCAAGCCTCTGCTTTATTTTTGCAGCGTTCCTTGTCTGCTTTGCAATTTCCAGCGAGCGTATTCCGTGCAGGTATTCAATTGCCGCATCATCCCCGCGGGCCTCGTCAAGATGCCATTGAACTTCGCTCTCAAAAATCAGCTGCTCAATGCGGGCCGCTGCCTGCGCACCAATTTTGCCCCTGCGTTGCTCCAGACAGTCCTTTGCCGCAGAAAAAGAACCCTTCCGGCAGATGGAAATTATATAGTTGGAAAGCGTCTTTTCGTAAGTATTCAAAAGCTCATTCCCGCTGCCCCACTTTGCCAAGACGGTATCAAGCCACTCAATGGCAAGGCCAAACTGCTTTTCGCGCTGCAGGCTCACAACATAATTCGTGCACATCTTTTCAAATTCCAGGCGGTTGTCGTGCTTGGAATTTTTGCAGTCCCTGGTAAAGGCGGCACAAGCGGCAAGCATAGGCACCGCCCTTTGCCAGTTTTCGGCCTTGTCGTAATCGGAGGCAAGGTTTGCCCCAACAAGGCTAACAAATACCCTGTCTTCTACCTCATAGCGTCCGCTGTAATTCCTTTTGGGAACAACCGTATAGCGCCCGCCACCGGATGCATCCACCTGAACATTCCGCCTGACCCCGGGATTGAAGCCGTAGGGATTCGTCGTCTCAACATCTATCTTTGTCTTCCCGCCGCCCGAACCGTCTGTTACATAGAGGGTGCAAAACGCATGGTTGGGGGTTACCTGGCCACGGACATCAAGTCCACACGCCTTTGCAAGCGCAAGATAAAGCAGGCTGGAAGAAACACAGTTGTAGCTTCCGTCCGCAAACATGACGTTCAGCCTAGTCTGCCTTTCCTTATAGGCAACAATAACCTTTTCATACATGAGGGAAAGAATTTTTTCCGCTCTCTCAACTTGGCTCAAGCTTAAAAAAGAAGGGGAAGTTACAGACCGCCGCAAGACATCATAGCGCAACAGAGCCGACTGACCTTCTGCAGAGCTAACAGGGCATTCGGAAAATTCAAGGGCAGCTTTTATAATGTCATCATCATCAAAAGAACCGCCGTCATCGTAAATAAAAAGAGGCTCTACGGACGGCAAATTTGCAATCGGGGCCGCATTCTGTGCAAAGGTAAAAAGGGCGCAAAAAAGGCCAAGGTAAAAAAGAAAAAGAACGCGCGTTCTGCAAAACAAAATATTTCTTGTCATAATAAAATCCTTCACCGTTTAAAATACATCTGAAACGCTTTAATTACAAATGAAAGCAAAAAAATATCCTGCAAACGGCAAAAGGAGCTTACGCCGCCATGTAGCCCTTTTAGTTGCTGCGCAAGCGGCAATGAGCTGCAAAGCGAAGGCAGTGACGAATATGCACGCCGGTCGAATTAGCAAAAAAAATGAATGGCAAAGCCTAAAAAAGTACCGTCCAAAAGTAACTTGCAATTAGTAAATCTGCTGAATAAAGGAATCTAAGTTCTCGTAAGTAAAGCCTTCATCCGCCATAAAAGCAAATGCAAAATCTCCGCTAACCCAAGTTGCACTCCGGCAAAGCGAATTTTCAAGGCCAAGAACAAGGTAAATTCCCTTAAGCCTTTCTGAACGATAAGAAATATCCTTGGAAGTAAAGTTTGGAATCATCACCTGGGGAACAGCGTTTCCGTAAGCCTTTGTTACGGTAAGAACCTTGCCCTTTGTTTCCGTATTGTTATAGACAGCCTGAACCACGTCCGGAGAAACGCGCACAACCTTAGAAAGCTTGTACTGTTCAACAACCTGTGGAACCTTTAAATCGGTGGAAGAGCGGCCCTTTATGTTCACAACAGTAGCTGGCTCTTCATCTTCCTGGGAAATTTCTTCTGAACCTTCTGAATTATTGGAAACCTCTGAATCTTTGGAATCCGATGCAGTCGAATCAGATGCTTTGGAATCCTTTGCTTTTGAGTCCACAGACTTAGCTTCTTTAGACTTTTCTTCGCCGGAAGATACGGCTGAATCCTCGGTAAATAGCTGCTGCTCTTCTGGAGTTGTAGCGCAACCTTCAGTCATTGTAATTGTACACAGAAAAAAGACACCGGCAAATAACAATCTTGCAAACTTATTCATTCTTCCATTATATAATCTTTGAATAAAAAGTCAAAGCCCACCATAAAAAATTTAAAAAGCAAGTGCAAAGTTTCGACAATTGTTATGCAAAAAAAAGTATCAAGAAAGCACTGGAATGGAGGCGGGAAACGTGGCAAAAAAAGCAATATGCGACACAACCATGATGCCGTCAAGTTTTTCCTATGAATTAAAGCCTTGTAATGAAATCACCTTAAGTGTTAAACTTAAAGAAGGATTTGGGGACTATTATAAACTAGAATTTGATGAAAGCAAGTTGACCGTTTCCAAAACCTTACTTGGGCAGTCAAAAGAAAATCATTTCTTTATTTTTTGCAGCAAAGAAGCTTTTTCTTATAATGCCCATTATCAAGACTATTGCGAAAAATTAAAGAAGTACGGAATTAAGCTGGAAGGCAAACAAACAGGCAAGAGTAAAATTGAATTTATAATTGATTAGGGATAGACAAGAGGTGGGGAAATGCTTAACAGAAGACTTTTTCTTATTGCCATAATACTTTTTGTAAACTGCTTTACCTTTGGCAGGGAAAAAATAATTATGATAGAAAAATTGGCTCTAGGAACTTCCAGGGCAGATGTTTCCAAGGAATTTGGGGAACCTGATTCCTATGAATTTGATACAAACAAAGTAAAGGCTATATATAAAATTTCTGGCAGCGAATACTACAAGTTGTATTTTACATACACACAAAAACTGTGGAAGCTTAGCAAATTTGTTGATGATGAAGAATACATAATTTTTATGGACACAAGGATTCAGTAGCAAGATATTTTATTTCTTATGCACGAATTTAAACAGAGCCTAGCCCCGATTGGAAGGGCCGCGAAGCGGTTGCCTTTAGGCAATGGAGGCGAAAGCCGGAACCCTGGAAAGCGGGTAAAATTGCATGATCTGACCGGACACGAAGTGCCGGGCACAGTATAACCAAAAAGGTGGCTCCAAACCCTATTGGCAATTCTTATGCAAAGCTTTAAAATAGGGCTGTTCAAAATTTGCAATAAAAAACAAGGAGAAAATATATGACAGCTTTTATGAAACTTCAGAACGGCAGCGACATCCGCGGAATTGCTTCTGAAGGTGTTGAAGGAGAAAACGTAAACCTTACGCCCCAGATTGCAAGGCAGATTGGATATGCTTTTGCCAATTGGCTTGCAAAAAAATCAGCTTGCCAGACAAAAGACTTAAAGATTGGTGTTGGGCGCGATTCCCGCATTACAGGTCCAGACCTTGCTGCTGCCCTCATGGAAGGAATTATTTTTGCAGGTGCAAGTGTTGTTGACTGCGGAATGGCAACCACACCTTCCATGTTCATGTCCATTGTTTTTAAGGAAACAGCTTTTACCGGTGCCGCAATGATTACGGCAAGCCACCTTCCATTTAACCGCAACGGAATAAAATTCTTTGACAAAGACGGCGGCCTTGAACACGACGACATAACAGAAATTCTTTCGCAAGCAGAAAAGGCCAATGTGGAAAAAGCTTCCGCAGCCGCATCTGTTGGGTCGGTGGACTTAATAAGCATTTACGCTGAATACCTAAAGAATAAAATTGCATCTGCGCTAAAGGACATAGACGAAAAACAGCCGCTTAAAGGTTTGCATATTGTTGTGGACAGCGGTAACGGTGCCAGCGGCTTCTTTGTAGACAAGATTCTTAAACCGCTTGGAGCAGACACAAGTGGCAGCCAGTTCCTGGAGCCGGACGGAATGTTCCCCAACCACATTCCAAATCCGGAAAACAAGCAGGCCATGGAAGCCATCAAAAATGCCGTGCTAAAGAACAAGGCGGATCTTGGCCTTATCTTTGACACAGATGTTGACCGCATGAGCGCAGTCTTGAACGACGGCAGGGAAATCAACCGCGACTCCATCATAGCAATGATTGCGGCAATCCTTGCACCGGAATACCCAGGTTCTACAATCATTACGGACTCCATCACTTCCGACAGGCTTACCTACTTCCTGGAAGACGTCCTTGGACTAAAGCACCTCTGCTACAAGCGCGGCTACAAAAACGTAATAGACAAGCAAAAGGAACTTAACGCTTCTGGAACGGTTGCCCCGCTTGCAATGGAAACTTCCGGCCACGGTGCGCTAAAGGACAACTACTTTCTGGACGACGGAGCCTTCCTTGCGGTAAAGCTTATCATTGCCCTTGCCCAGGCTTCCGTTAAGGGAAAAAATTTAAGTTCCCTCATAGAAAAACTTCCGCCTCTCGTAGAAGACGGAGAATTCCGCTTTAAAATCAAAGGCGAAGATTTTAAGGAATACGGCCTAAAGGTTCTTGATGAATTTAAAAAGCGTGCAAGTGATGCAGGCTACACTCTGCCACATTCATACGAAGGCGTAAGAATTTCCTTTAACAGCGAAGACATTAAGGGCTGGATGCTTCTTAGGCTTTCTTTGCACGATCCGGTTATGCCGCTTAACATAGAGGGCGCGCGTAAAGGTGACCTTGCAAAGCTTGTGGAAATTGCAAAGAAGCTTACGGACGGATTTGACCGCCTGGAAAGGAAGTTTTAAAGGTCGGTGAGAGAGTCGAACTCTCGTTTGCTGGATGAAAACCAGCTGTCCTGACCGTTAGACGAACCGACCGGTAGCGGAGAGAGAGGGATTTGAACCCCCGATGGCGTTACCGCCATAACAGCTTAGCACGCTGCCGCAATCGACCACTCTGCCATCTCTCCGGGTGCTTATGCTATAAGAGCTTCCACTCCCTGCATGTCCTCAATCTCTATATCAACCGTCTTTGTAACGATAATGTCGTCCACGGTTACGCCAAGAACCTGCGCAAGAACAATTAGGTTGTCTATTGTTGGCATGTTCTTACCGGAAAACCAGTTGTAGACAGTCTGCACATAGGGAAAGTTGAGGATAATCTGCAACTGACGGGGAGTGATTCCCCTCTGCTTCATAAGAGATTTGATTTTTGCGCCTGTAGCATCCACATCAAGTACAGGTCTTAGAAATGTTGTTTTCACGTTGATAACTCCTATTTTTGGAGCCCCAACGCTTCTTAGGAAGGTTTACGCCAAAGCTCCTCTTACAAAAATTGACTTGCAGCTAAAGGAAGCTGAATGTTCCAAACTGCTTTCCAACTGGCACTCACTTTCGTGGCTATGATGCACGCATGAATGTTCAGAAAAATGACTTTCCTCGTGGGAATGAACATGGGAATGGGAATGAATCTTATTGATGTTCATAGCGTTCATTCTGAACCTCCATTTAAGTGTAAGCCAGCCAAAGCCAACTTTTGCGTTGCTTCAACGCTTTATGACATTAATATATCACCAAAACAAATTTGTGTCATTAGCGAGCTTCTTTAAAAACGCGCAAATCTGTTTTTAAGCAGACTTGGGTTCCGAAAGCTCGCACACCACTTCCACAAAATCGCGGACGATGAATTCATCAACAGAAACACCGTACACGTTGGCAATAACAATCATGTTGTCTATTGTCGGAAGGTACTTTCCCTTTTCCCAGGCATAGATTGCTTCTGGGCTTGAGAAATTAAAAATTGCTTGGACTTCTCGAACAGAATACCCCGCACGTATTCTACATTCTTTTATTTTTGCGGCGGTTGCTTCTATATTTATTATTGGTTTATTTATCTTGCACATTCGTTTCTCCTTAAATATCGGGAGCCAACGCATGTGAAAAAAGTCTTAGGCGCTGGTCTGCCCTTCAAAATCTTCAAAAGTAGCCTGGTCGTATAGGCCATACCCGTTAATTATTCCCTGTGTCTTTCTCTGCTGAACATATTCCTGCATAAGGTTTACAAGTGGTAACTGAAGCAGTTTTTGTGTTTGCAAGTTAGATTTATCAGAAACTGCCGACATATCAGTTCCTCCTGTTTTAAGATACAAGGTACTCAACGAGCACTACTTCCAAGTTTTGAAAGACAAATTTAGAAGTGATAGGCTTACTATATCACTAAAAAAAAGTTTTGTCTTTCAAGTTCTCCTTGAATTTCAAATTTTTTAAGTTTTTTTTGCATTTACAAAGCCAATCACTCCATCTTTGGCTTGGTGTAGATATAGAATTTGGGGGCGCGGTAGTCAATGTGCCATGCTCCGGTATAAAATCCGTTGTCATTTGCAACAGGGCTTACAAAAATAACATTGAGCGCGGGGCTTCCCGTCTTGTAGACAAATTCGTTGGAGATCCAATCCTGCCTTGTAAGCGAAGCATATTCCGACTGGTCTTTTACCGGAGTGTAAACCGAGATTTTGTAGCTTCCGCTCTTCATGTCCAGGTGAACTACGGTTCCGCCCGTAAAACAGCCGTTCCAGTAGCGGTGCAGCCACTTTCCCTTCTTTTTGTTTATTTCGTAATACCAGGAATAAGAAATGCTTATTATGGAAGAAGACGCATCGTTTCCGTCCATATCCGTAACCCTAATCATGCAGGGAACTATATTCATATTGCCAAAGTTTTCCGGACGGTAAATTTCCAGCGCACTTGCTTGTGCAGAAAAAAACTGAACGGTAAAAAGAAATGCTGCAAAAAGAATCAATCTGGCAAAACGGCTAGTCTTTTTTTTCATACCCTGTTCCCTTCTTGTTCTTAAGGAATTCTGGCTTCTGCTCCCTGAATTTCTTTGGGGTAAGCCCAACCATGTTCTTGAACACTTGAACAAAATGGCTCTGCGAACTGAACGAAAGCATATCCGCTATCTGCATGACCGAATAATCAGAATTCAAAAGCATCTGCTTTGCGTAGACAATCTTCTGCTCGCGGATATAGTCTGCCGGGCTAACCCCCATCTCGTTCTTGAACAAATGCGACAAATAGTTTTCCGAAAGGTCAGAAACCTTGGCCAATTCGTCTATCTTTATCTGCCTGGTAAGATTTTCGTAAATATAGTTTATGCACTTTAGCACGGGCTTGGAAAGGGAAGCAGGTCTTTTTAGCACTCGCATTCTTCTGGTAAAGTCCATGACCATATCCGTGTACACGGCAACAACACTCTGTATGTCCGCACATTCATCCATTTTTAGAATGTAAAAATCGCTAAGGGTATAGGCTTCTTCGTTTTCCATGCCAGCGTCTATGCAAAAGCGGGTAACCAGGGCTGCCGTAACCACAAAATGATACTTTGTGTTGCGCAAAAAATTTAGGGAAAGCTTGCCCTTACCTTCTTGATTTACAAAATCACCACGGGCAAAATTCTGCTCAACGGTCTCTATGTCTCCATTTGCAACCGCTTCGTAAAAGCTGTATTCATCAGAAGGCTCACTGTGCTTTCTGTTTTCCATGCGCTCTTGTTCTTCAAACCTGTTCCAGGATTCGTCCCTCATCTTTCCCTCATTTATAATTTGCCATATTTAATAGAAAAAAAAAAGTGGTTTGCGCGTATTATGTTGACATTTAGCCCTTAACAGTTTATGTTAATAGATTGAAAAATAAGGTGCATTTTTGCGCCAGACAGTCTTTTTTGAGGTAAGGTCTTATGGACAAAATAAAATACGATTTTTCCGTTGAAACTTTAGGAGAATGCAAAGTCCGCTCTCCAATTGAACTTTCACATGAGCATGGTGATTTCCGTGCAACTTATGTTAAGGACACATCTTTTGTCCGCAATCTGGTGAATGTTTTTGAGGACGACAAGGGCGATGCCAACGACATGTCCAACCTTATGGAAAAAGCAGGTCCAAGAGAAAACATTTACTTTAACCCGGCTCATGTTACAGCAGGTATTTGTACTTGTGGCGGCCTTTGCCCAGGTTTGAACGACGTAATCCGCGCAGTAGTACGCTGCCTTTGGAACCGCTACGGCGTACGCAGAATCCGTGGCATCCGCTTTGGCTACAAGGGATTCTTTACAGAACAGGGCTTCAACACAGTAGACCTTAACCCCGACAACGTAGACACAATCCACAAGATTGGAGGTTCTTTCCTTGGAACTTCACGTGGAGGCGGAGACCGTGTAACAGACATCGTAGATTCCATAGAGCGCCTTAACATCAACGTTATGTTCATAATCGGCGGTGACGGAACCCAGCGCGGTGCCTTGGACATTGCAAACGAAATTGACCGCCGCGGCTTAAAAATCGCTGTTGTTGGCATCCCCAAGACCGTAGACAACGACCTTCAGTTCATAGACCGCTCATTCGGTTTTGAAACAGCAGTTCAGAAGGCAACCCAGGCTATAAATTCATGCCACATGGAAGCCCACTCACAGATTAACGGTATTGGTCTTGTAAAGCTCATGGGCCGCGAATCTGGCTTTATTGCTACAGCAGCCGCCATTGCAAGCCACGAGGCAAACTTCTGCCTTATCCCGGAAGTTCCATTCGACATGGACGGTCCAAACGGCTTCCTTGCCCACCTCCAGGATCGCCTTGAAAAACGCCATCACGCAGTTATCGTAGTAGCAGAAGGTGCAGGACAGGAGCTTCTTACAACAACCAACCAGACAGACGCATCCGGCAACAAGAAGCTTGCAGACATTGGCATCTTCCTCCGCGACAAAATCACGGAATACTTTGCAAACAAGAGCTTCCACATCAACCTCAAGTACATTGACCCAAGCTACGAAGTACGCGCATCCGTTACAACCGCAAACGACTCCATCTACTGCGAGCGCCTTGGAAACAACGCCGTTCACGCAGCAATGGCTGGTAAGACAAAGATTGTAATTGGCCTTGTTCACGACAAATATGTCCACATCCCGATTACAATGGCAACCCTCAAGCGCAACACCGTAGACCCGGAAAGCTCACTCTGGCGCGACTGTTTGGATGCTACACTCCAGCCAGTTTATATGGTAAACAACATCAACACTGTTACAGAATACCAGCGCAAGACAGCAGAAGAAGCCAACCAGAAGGCCATTGCAAGGCTTGAAAAAGTAAACGGCATGGGCAAGAAATAATTATTCATTAAAATTCGCATTTTGGGGCAGTTTACTTCTTGTAGACTGCCCTTTTTTCAGTTATAATTATTGCAACAAAAGTATGGAGCCGTTACTATGGAAGAGATTTCTTTGGATGAATTTGGTTTTGGAACCGAAGAAGTTGTTCAAACAGAAAGCAACAACGACGCCTCAAAACCAGGTTTGATAAAAAAACGTACCCTTCCATTGCTATTAAGTGCATATCTTATTACCCCGCTTATCTGGGGCTACGTTGCATGCTTCATGGGCGCAATGACCCTAAGGGAATTTTTCCATACCCTTGCAGACCCAATACTCTACATCTTCCTTGCAATACAGCTAATCTTGCCGCTCGTTACCTTCCGCTGGTACAAGTCAAACATAGAATCTTACGACCACTCGGAAAATTCAATCGAAAAGCTGAACAAAACCGTCCGCATCTTTGAAAACATATCAATAATACTTCCCATACTCTGCTCCATTACTCTGCCCAACATCTATTATTCGCGCTATATAGCCAGGGGACTGCGCTGGGAAGCCTTCCTGGGAAAGCCACCGCTAATGTACCTTGTTGTGCTCATCATAGGTGTAATACTCATCTTTGGAGCCTTTGTCTACATCCTTTTCCTACAGAGCGTTGAGCACTCAATAGACTGGCTGCCCTACAGAACAAAGCACCAGACCCTTTCCCTCATAGCCCGCGTAGTGGCAATTTCCGTGGCAGCACTCACAGGCATTAGCCTTATACTTTTTTCCACCTTCCTCATCCCCAAGAACCGTCTGATGAGCAACAGCCTGCTTGCCCTGCACATACTTCCCGTTGCAGCCCTCTGCATACTCATGGCCGTAATAGACTTCTACACTTGTATCCGCGACGTAAAGCTCAATCTAAAGGACATTGCAAACCAGGCAAAAGAGCTCAGCATGAGGAACTACACCGCCAAACCGGTATCAATAATACTCCGCTGCGAGCTGGGCGACCTTGTAAACGACATGAATTCATTTTCGGACACCATGCGGAACCTTCTGACCGGCTTTAAGAATTCAATCATCCTTTCCAACGAAAATGCCACCAACTTGTCCATAAACATGGAAAAAGCCCTGGAGCATGTCACGGACATTATGGAGCACATCCAGGCAGTCCGCGACGAGATGAACAAACAGGCCCAGGGCGTACAGGAGGCAAACGCAAGCGCCAACCAGATTCTTGGCAGCATCAAGGGTCTGAACGCAAACATAGAAATGCAGGCTTCCTCCGTAAAGCAGTCATCCTACGCCGTAAACAAAATGGTGGAAAAAATCCGCAACATAACGGAAGTCCTACATGACAACTCCAAAGCCGTAAATTCCCTTGGACAGGCATCTGACGAAGGCCGCAAAAGCATACAGGGAGCCGTAAAGCTGGCACAGGACATCATCGGGCGCTCAACCTCGCTCATGGAAGCAAGCGCAATCATCCAGAACATAGCAAGCCAGACAAACCTTCTCGCAATGAACGCGGCAATCGAGTCGGCACACGCGGGGGCCGTAGGACAGGGCTTTGCAGTCGTTGCTGACGAAATACGAAAACTTGCGGAACAGTCGGCAAAGCAGAGCAAGTCCATACGCGACAACCTCAAGGGACTCTCCAGGGCAATCCTTAACGTTGCAGACAGCACAAAGGAAGTCCAAGACAAGTTCGACATCATCTATGAACTCACCCAGACAGTCCGCATGCAGGAAACAGAAATCATGGATGCCGTTGAAGAACAGGCAAAGGGAAACCAGCAGGTCTTGGACACAATGGAAGAAATCACCCAAAACACAGGCCACGTAAGGGACGGCTCAAAAGAAATGCTTTCTGGCGGCGAGCAGGTCGTAAAGGAAATGGAAATCCTGAACAACGTCACCTCAAAGATAAACCTCCAGATGAACCTCATGACGGACAGCATAGACGTTATAACATCCGCCATGGAAAACGTAAACTCCGCATCCGCAAAAAACCAGGAAGACTTGAATTCCCTCGGAGACATAATCGGAAGCTTTACGCTGTAATTTTTCCTTTTGCCATTTTTTTGGACGGTACCTTTAACCGCTCTTCCATTTTATTCCTTGGCTAACTCGACGGAAGGTGCCCTTGCGCCACCGCCCTTCCGCCCTTCGCTATCCGCTCATACCGTCCTTCGGCCGGTACTGCCGGGGCTCCACGGCGGCGTAGGTTGTTCTAGTATGCCTTTCACAACTAATGCTTGCGAAATTACAGCAAAGGCCTTATAATTTAAGAAAGGTCTAAGCATTCCCATGCCAATGCCCTTTAAGGAGTTTTTTCATGAAGAAATCAACACTCGTTCTGGCTGCAGTAGCAGCTATCTCTTTCATTTTTGCCCTTTCAAGCTGCGCAACCACAAATTCTTCCGGTAGCAGCAGCGGAAGCTCACAAGGCGGCGGTCAACAGCAGGGCGAAAAAGTCACAATCAAAATGTACGACAACTGCCCCACAGATGACGCTGGCGGAATCCTTGCACAGGCAGGCTTCAAGGCTTTGGACGCTTCTTACACCGGCGAAACTTCATTCACCTTTGTAGGCGCACCTGATTCATCAAGCATTCAGCCCATCCTCAAATTCACATCCAGCTGCAAGGCCATTCAGACAGCAATGCAGAAAGCATCCGGCAAAAAATGCACCCTTACCTACAACACTGCAAAAGACGGCTCAGGCATCAAACTGGACTTGTCTTCCTCCACCGCAATCTTGAACACCTTGGCAATGATGATTTCCAAGAACGCAACAACAATCTACGGCATCTACAAGTACTAAAAAGACACATCGCAGACTATCGGCAGATGGTCACTAAAGCCGCTTCCGTTCCAAATCTTGTACTTCTTGGGAATTTTTGTTCCCTCTTCGCTCCATGGTTCGGAGGCGGCAGCTTCAAAATATTCAACTTCAGCATCACCTGCATAAAAAAACTGGTCGATTCTAGACCACTCACCGTTAAAATAATAGCTTCCAGGCTCAACAAGCGATTGCGAAAAATCATACCAGGGGCTTAGCACCTCTACCCCAAAGTCATTTTGCTTACCAAAAGCAAGCTCCCGCAAAATAATTATTCCACTATCCCCTCCCTTCTTGAACTTTCCAATATCGCGGTTAAAGTCTCCACAGCACAATACAGCCTTACCAAGAATCAGTGCTTCTCCAACCTTCCGCGAAAGAACCGACTCCTGAACATTGCGCCACTTCTCCGTTGCATTCTCACCGCCGCTCATGCTCTTCCAGTGGTTGACCATAAGTGTAAGCATGCGGCTACCCTTGCAAACCGAAAGCTGCATCAGAGGCCTCATCCTTGGCATATCAGACTTTTGCTTACGGAAATCCACCCCATGAACGGTTAATCCGCTTATGGGCCAGCGGGAAAGCACGCCGCAACCTATTGCAGCTCCAAAATCCTTTGCAAAGCAACCGTAGGCATAGACCTTTTTCTTGTCCCATTCCCCCGCCAAAAAATTGCTTATGTCCATCATAACGCCTTCGTTTTCAATTTCTTCCATTACAAAAACGTCCGCATCCAAAGCCTTTATAACTTGGCAAAGGCGCTCAAGGCGCACGGTATATGCTTCCTGCCCCCAGCTTCCGTCTTTCTTGAATTCATCATATTCAAGACCGCTCGTCGTACTGTCAAAAAAGGTCTGGACATTCCAGTTTGCAACCCTAAGCTTCTGCCTGCTGCCAAGCTCCCTGCCTGTCCCCCTTCTTCTTTCCGAACTACTTGATTCCCCCTCCGCATTACCGAGCGAACATCCGCCAAAGCAAAAGGCAAGCAAAATAACCTGCATCAAAACCAAAAATATTTTTTTCATATTTTCCATCCATACTATATATAGCCCCTAAAAATTCAAAAACTGACACAAATGCGCAATTTTTTTTGCAAAATATTGCCTAACCAAAGCCTCGCTTGCACGTGAAAATAAAAACTACTATAATATTCCTATGCTTTTATACAATCTGATAATCTATCCCCTCTATACAATAATAGAAATCATCTATGCTATTTCCAAAAAATTCTTCCACAACGAAGGACTGGCAGTTATCTGTGTTTCCATTGGAATTACAATCCTTTGTCTTCCGCTTTATGCCGTTGCTGAACACTGGCAGGAAGTTGAGCGCGAAAAACAGGCAAAGATGAAAAGCGGCCTTGATCGCATAAAAAAGGCATTTTCCGGCGACGAACGCTACATGATGACGTCCACTTTCTACCGCCAGCACCACTACAGCCCAATTATGGCTCTCCGCTCATCATTCGGTCTTTTAATTCAGGTTCCCTTTTTCCTTGCCGCTTACAGCTATCTTTCTCACCTTAGCGACCTGAACGGGGAAAGCTTCCTCTTCATCCGCGACATGGGTGCCCCGGACGCCTTGTTTTCAATAGGGGCATTTTCCGTAAACATCTTGCCAATCGCAATGACGCTAATAAACTGCATCTCCGGCGCAATATATTCAAAGGGACACGGCCTTAGGGAAAAGCTTCAGATTTACATAATGGCGGCTGTCTTCCTCGTAGTCCTCTACGACTCCCCGGCAGGTCTTGTTCTCTACTGGACCTTCAACAACATATTCAGCTTGGTAAAAAACATCTTCTACAAGCTCAAGAACCCCCTCAAGAAATTCTGGATTCTGTGCTGTGCAATCTGCGTAATACTCCTTGCCTATATATTGTTTGGACTAAAGATAAAATTCTCCTACACCCTGGTGGCAATGCTTGCTTTCGCCTGCATATTCCTAGCCCCGGTCTTTATCCGTTTTGCAAACAAACTTATCGGAGGCCCCCTCAAAGTTCTTGCTGAATCAACAAAAACAAGGAACTCCCTCTACATCCTGTCATGCGTACTGCTTTTTGTACTTGCAGGCCTTTCCATTCCGGCAGCCTTGGTTTCCTCTTCCCCAATTGAATTTTCAGGGCTCGGAGAACACCCAAACCCCCTCTTTTACATAAAGACGGTTTTAACCCAGTCAGCAGGATTCTTCCTCTTCTGGCCTTTGTGTGTCTACTTCCTCTTCAACAAGAAGATCCAGACTCTTCTTTCAGCATTTATGTGCTGGATAGCCGCAAGTACCATTGTAAATTCATTCTTCTTTATGCTGAACTACGGAGACGTTTCCGCAACGCTCACCTTCCTAAACGCGGTAAATTTCAGGACTATTTCCATGCCAAGCCTGCTTAACCTTTTTGTACTGGCAGCCCTGCTTCTTGCAATAGTCTTTACAATTCCATTTAAGAAGGCAAAAATCCACTGCAGCTTGGTCTCTCTTCTAATCTTTGCCGTTACAGCTCTGGCTCTTATCAATACAGCAACGATTCAAAAGCAGTACAAGGAATCCCTCCAGATAAGCGGAACCAACTCTGCAAAAATAGAACCGATTTTTAAGCTTTCAAAAAACAAGCAGAACGTCATAGTCTTTATGCTTGACCGGTCGGAAAACCAGTATGCGGAAGAAATGTTCAGGGAAGACCCTTCTTTTAACGAATCCTTCTCCGGCTTTACCCTTTACAAGAACACGCTTTCTTTTAACGGCCACACGCTCATGGGCGCCCCCCTTGTTTACGGCGGCTACGAATACGCCCCCCTGGAGATGAACAAAAGAAAAGATGAACTTCTCTACAAAAAGAACAACGAAGCCCTGCTACTTTTGCCACGCATTTTTACAGAACAGGCAGACTTTTCCGCAAGCATAACAGACCCTTCTTGGGCAAACTACAATGCCTATGCAGACCTTACAATAACAGACCCCTACCCCAAAATTTCCGGCTACCAGACAATCGGCAAATATTCAAGCGCCTGGTACAAGTGCCACCGCGAATCTTCCGGACTTGACAACACGGAAAAACTCTTAAAGCGCAACATGCTCTTCTTTAGCTTTTTCCGCACAAGCCCCGCAATAATAAGGGAAATAATCTATCAGAAAGGTAAGTACTGGAACACAGACGACAACGTTACATCTTACACAAACATAATAGACAACTACGCGCCTCTCTCATTCCTTCCCCAGCTAACCCAGACGGAAGAAACAAACTCTGGCTCTTACATCTGCATTGTAAATGAACTTACCCACTCATCCACATTCATGCAGGCACCAGACTATGTTCCTTCAGAAAAAATTACAAACAAGGGGCAGAGCCACTTTAAGAATGAAGAAGCCTACCATACCAACATGGCGGCATTCAAACAGATTGCAAAGTGGCTTGACTACCTAAAGCAGCAAGGCGTTTACGATAACACCCGCATCATAATAGCAGCTGACCACAGCCGTGCAAGTTATGAAGACTGCATGGAAAAAGACGATGCCCTGGACGAAAAAATTGCTGGCGACAGCTACACCGGCCGCGGACACTTCCACCCCCTGCTTATGGTAAAAGACTTTAACCAGACAGGCCCCCTAAAAACCGACGGAAGCTTCATGACAAACGGAGACGTGCCTTCCATTGCCCTGAATGGAATCGTAGAAGAACCGGTGAATCCATTTACAAACAAGAAAATTCCGCTGGACACCACATCCATAAAAAAAGACGGCGTTATAATAAGCTCAAGTGACGTGCATCAGGCCTGGCTAATGCAGGGCGACTACACCTTCCCGGTCCGCAAAAACCAGTGGTGGCGTGTAAAAGACGACGTTCTTAAGGCATCCAGCTGGACAGAAGCTAATATTGAAAACTAATTAAAACAGAAGTAGAATAAAAGGGCATCTTTGTGCCTTAAATATACAGGAGAACAAAACTATGACCGAACAGGAATTTGAATATTTGTATGCAGTCCACAAAAGGAATGACACCACATCTTTTTCTGATGAACTCAAGCAGACTTGCCAAAAGAACGGCTGGACTGACGGCAATAAAATCACAGATTCAGGCTACGAAGCACTTGCTCCATATAAAGTAGACAATGCAATCATTATGGCAGCAGGACGCTCCAGAAGATGCATGCCCCTTTCCAACTACCTCCCAAAAGGCCTGTTCGAAATAAAAGGCGACACAATGGTTGAGCGCCAGATTAAGCAGATGCACGATGCAGGAATCAAAGAAATCGTAATCGTCGTAGGCTACCTAAAAGAAAAATACTACGAAATGGCAAAAAAATATCCAGAGCTGATTGTAATCGACAACGAAGAATGGCAGGAAAAAAACAACATATCCTCTTTGTATGCCGCAAAAGACTACATAAAGAATTCCTACATCTGCTGCTCGGACAACTGGTTTGCCCACAACGTTTACCGCGACTACGTTTACGACTCATACTATGCCGCCAAATATTCTGATGAATTCATCAATGAAGACTGCGTAAAGGCTTTTGACAAAAACGGCTACATGCGCGAAGTAAAGCGCGGCGGTGAAAAAAGCTGGTACATCATAGGCGAATCATTCTGGCGCAAAGACTTTTCCGACACCTTCAAAGACCTTATGGTCAAGGAATACTACGACCCGGAAATGAAGTACATGCTTTGGGACCACTTCTATGCAAAGCACATCGACGTACTCAACATGAAAATCCGCAAGACAACAGATGCCGAATGCAAAGAATTTGACACAACGGAAGAAATCATCGAATTCAACCCAAGCTTTAAGGAATTTGTAAACCAGTTCTTTCAGGAAGAAGAATTCGTAAACAGCACCCAGCGCATCTCCTACCTTTCAAACTACACAGACGTTAAGCAGTACTCAGTAGTCGCAACAGAACAGCTTACAGGCCGCATGCACGTAAACGAAAACCTCTTTGGTGCATCCCCAAAATGCCTTGAAGTTTTCCACAATGCCAAGATGGAAGACCTGTGCCTTTACGACCTTACCCGCGAAGACGAGCTTGCCCTTGAAGTCTCAAAAATGCTTGACCTTCCCACAGACAACATCTTTGTCCACTCAGGCTCCTCCGACGTTATCAAAACAATAATGACCCTTGTACTCAACAAGGACGACACGGTACTCATTTCCGCCCCCGCATGGAACTACTACAAATCCGTAGTGGAACTCCACTTTGCAAAGGCCGCATATTACGACATCAAGCCAGGCAAAGATTCATACGAATTTGACGTAAAAGGCCTCCTCTCAAAGGCCCGCGAAACAAACCCAAGAATCATTGTAATTACGACACCCCACAATCCGACCGGCGCAGTCATGAGCCAGACCGACGTTGAAAAAATCGTAAAGCAAAACCCGTCATCTCTAGTAATCATAGACGAAGCATACCTTGGCTTCTCTTCCGAAAAAATCGACGCAAAGCACCTCTTGAACTCCTACAACAACGTTGTTTTCTGCCGCACTTTCTCCAAGCTCTACGGCCTTGCAGGAGTCCGCATTGGCTACGGTCTGTGCGCACCAATGGCAAAGCAGGTCTTCAAGCTTGACCTTAACCCCTTCCGCGTAAGCAACCTCGGCAGAAAGGCAGCAGTCGCCGCTTTGCAGGACAAGGCTTATTACGACAACCTTACAAAGACAACAGCCCAAATAAGAGACAACTTCATTGCCCAGATGAATACCCTTGCAAACGTAAAGGCCTTCAAGTCTGCCGCAAACTTTGTCTTCATTCATTTTGACAATTCAATAGATACGCAAAAGCTCAAGGACTACCTTGCGCAGAACGGCATATTGGTACGCCTGTGGACGGAAAACGGCCAGCTTGCAATGCGCGTAACTGTTGCACCAAAAGAATGGATGGACAAGGCATTCAACCTTATAAAAGAATTTTTAGGAAAATAAAACAGGAAAATAAAAGATGAACCTTATGCTCCTTTATATCGACCCGGGAACGGGAAGCATGCTCTTTTCAATTTTGATTGGAGCCGCAACCACACTGTTCTTTCTTTCAAAGGCAGTCTGGATTAAACTAAAAGTGCTAATCTCCGGCAAGAAGAACGGCGTAATCCAGGATTCTTCATATAAGAAGTACGTAATTTATTGCGAAGACCGCCGCTACTGGAACGTCTTCCTCCCTGTACTACAGGAATTCGAAAAGCGCGAAACGGAAATCACCTATTACGTCTCGTCCGCCGAAGACCCGGTTTTTAGCCAGAATTTCAAGTACGTAAAACCGGAAGTCATAGGAACTGGAAACTCTGCCTATGCAAAGCTCAACATGATGAGCGCAGGAATCCTTGTCTGCACAACGCCCGGCGTAAACGTCTACCAGTGGAAGCGCAGCAAAAACGTAAAGCACTACTGCCACATCTTCCATTCAACCACCGACTCTTCAATGTACAGGCTCTTTGGCCTAGACTTCTTTGACTCCGTCTTGCTAACCGGAGACTACTCTGGAGAAGACATACGCACCCTGGAAAAGCAGCGTGGCCTTCCCGCAAAGGAACTGGTAACCGTAGGCTGCACCTACCTGGACGTGCTTCAAAAAAAGATTGCAGAAATCCCAGCCGAAGAAAACCACCAGTACACGGTTCTCGTCTCTCCGTCATGGGGAAAAAGCGCCCTCCTTTCGCTCTATGGTGAACGCCTCTTAGACCCACTTATCCAAACAGGGTTCAACATCATAATCCGCCCGCACCCGCAGTCAAAAATCTCAGAAGCAGAAATGCTGGACAAACTTACGGAACGCTACAAGGACAAGGCAAACGTCACCTGGGACTACGAGCGCGACAACATCTATTCGCTAAAAAAAGCCGACATCATGATTTCCGACTTCTCCGGCATCATATTCGACTACACCTTCCTCTGCGACAAGCCTGTAATCTATGCCGCAAGCAAAATGGACCTCCTGCCCTACGATGCCTACGACATTCACGGTGAAAACTACGAAGGCCTGTGGGAAATGCAGACCCTCAAAAACTGCGGAATCCTCTTGGAAGAAAAAGACTTTGGCCGCATAAAAGAAGTAATCCAAAACGCATCCGACAGCCCGGAACTAAAGCAGCGCCGTGCAAGCGCAAAAGCCCAAGCCTGGCAGCACATAGGAGAGGCCGGAAAGCGCACCGCCGACTTTATGATAGAAACAGTGCAGGCACAAAACAAAGCAGAATAAATATCTGTCACCCTGAACTTGTTTCAGGGTCTATCATACAAATACTTTTTTGGACGGTCCCCATACCGCTCTACCATTTTATTCCTTGGCTAACTCGACAACCAGGCCTATGCGTCACCGCCCTTTCGCCCTTCCCTAACGGTCATACCGCCCATGCGGGCGGTACTAAAGGGGCTACACGGCGGCGTAGGCTTCTTATAAAAATTCCACAGGAATTGCCAATGCTGCTTTTTCACCTTTTTTAACAGATATAACTTTATCCGTTCCGCATACAATTACAGCCTGCCCAATTTGAACATTCTTCAGCCGGTCTGTTATAAAGAAATTCTTTGCATCATCACTGTTTGGGCTTGCAGTCTTCTTTATTTCCACGGGATAAAGTGTGTTGTTCTCTTCTATAAGCAGGTCAATTTCTATTTTGTCCTTATCCCGGTAAAAATAAAGTGGCGCATCTTCACCCCTGTTTGCAAAAGATTTTATAACCTCACTTACAACATAGGTTTCAAAGAAAGCCCCTGCCATTGCCCCATTCTGCATAACCTCAGGATTTGTCCAGCGTGTAAGATAAGCCGCAAGCCCTGTATCCATAAAATACATCTTTGGCGTTTTTACAACTCTTTTTTCAACGTTTGAAGAATAGGGCCGCAAAAGATACACAATTCCAGAAGTTACCAAAAGGGAAAGCCATTTCTTTGCAGTCACTTCGCTTATCCCGCATTCCCTCCCCAAGTCTCCGTAATTTACAAGCTGACTTGTCCGTGAGGCAACAACAGTTATGAACTGCAAAAACTGCATCTCATCAGCCACCTGGCTTAAGTTCTTTATATCCCGCTCTATGTATGTCTTTAGGTAAGAAGCATAAAAATCCCTTGGACTAACACTTCCCTTTATTACCTCAGGATATCCGCCGGTATAAATTCTTTCCCACAGTTTTCGGATAGAAAAATTATAATCAGCAAATGCTTTGTTGCGCCCCATAATGTATTCCTTAGAAGGAAGGAAAGCATCAGAAAAAGGATCCCTTCGAATTTCTCGAGCTGAAAGCGGGTATAACTGCACAATTCCAATTCGACCGAAAAGGCTCTCTGTTGCCTTTTCAGTAAGTTTAAACTGCTGGCTCCCGGTAAGATAGTACATTCCGTTATGCCTGTTCCTGTCTATTTCCATTTTCAGATAGCGAAACAAATCCGGCACATACTGAACTTCATCAAACATGTAGGGGCTTTCATGAAGTTCAAGAAAAGTTTTGGGATCGGACAATGCGGACTGTTCTTCTGTAATATCATCAAAAGTCGTGCTTAAAACTGAATTTTCATCTGCAATTTTTTTTAAAATCGTAGTCTTTCCGGTCTGCCTTGCACCTGTAACTAAGATTGCCGGAAAAGATGAGACGAATCTTTTTAACGTCTCTTCTGCATGCCTTTCTATAAAATCCATAAGCTTCCCCTCCGCATAATATGGGATAATCCAAAGTCCACTTATATATTATCCCATATATAAAAAAAACACAAGGTAAAACCCCATGGCCAAAAGCATTTTATATGACGACGATTTTGACTACACCGAATATTTTGACAGCCTCCGCGACAGAATTTACTTTGGCCACCCTGGGGCTGAACACATTTTTGACGATGTGGAGGTGGAATAAAATGAATCCCCTGTATATGCTGGATACAAACATCATCTCCGATATTTTCAAGCTATTCCCAAATCAGAATGTTTTCATTTTTTCAAAACTTATCGACGACATCTATGCCAATTTCCCAATCATACAGTACGACAACCACGCGGCAAGGATTCAAGCAGACATCCGCTACCGCCTGGAAGAAAAAGGCACCCCAATTGACTTCCAAGACACACAGATTGCCGCCATCGCAGTCTCAAACAACATGGTCCTTGTAACCCGCAACACCAAGCACTTTGCCCCCATCCAAGAAGTCTCTCCGCTAATAATAGAAAACTGGTTTGAATAGCACCTTTCCCCGCAACTTTTGCTATTCCTCCAACAGCCATTTCTGCTGTCTAAAACTTCCTGTTTAATTTATTTCCAGTATAACCGAAAGAAGTGAAAAAAAGATAAGAGTTTCTGGTATAAGTGAAAAACTTTTTACAAATCTTAATATTTTCAAACATTGATTTTTGTATTCAAATAAGATAATATTATCAGAAGACTATCCAAAAAGACTACCGGGAAATATAAATGAAAAGACTTTATACTTTTTTTGCAGCCATGCTTTCATGTGCATCAATTTTTTCACAGGAAGCCCTAAAAAGCACGGAAGAAGAATACTACGACTTTCTAAGCCTGCAAGGCCTTGTCGAACGCCCCACCCTGGGCTACCGCACACTAAGCGACAGCGAATGGACACTAACCGAAGAAGCAAAGACAGCAGATGAAAACGTCTGGAAAAACAACAGCCTTGGCTCCAAATGGACAGCCTATGAGCCAGCCCAAAAAACCGACAACTTCTTTACCCGCGGCATAGACCAGAGCGTAAAAGTAAAAATCTACGGCCCCGAATGGTTCAACAGCTACAACACCGCCGCCCCCTACGGCCAAAACGACGGTGCCCTCTGGCAAGGCAAAGGCTACAACACAAGCTTCACCGCCGGCGCCCGCCTCGAAGCCTACGGCCTGGAAGCAACCTTCAAGCCCCAGCTAAGCTTTTCGCAGAACAGGGAGTTTGACTATATCAAACCAAATTATCCAAGTGTTGATGAAAATAACAACTTTACAATATATAACGGAAAAGCTGATACTTATGGATACTATGGAGTACAATATATTGATGCACCCCAAAGGTTTGGAGACAAAGCTTTTTTTACCTATGACTGGGGTGATACAGAAATCCGCTACACATGGCATAATTTAACAGCAGGAATCGGAACACAAACAATCTGGCTAGGTCCTGCAAAAATAAATCCTATTTTACATTCTAACAATGCTCCATCTTATCCAAAAATCGATTTTGGACTAAGAAAGACGAAAATAGGTTATCTTGGTGAAATCGAAGGCCGCATATGGTATGGAAGGCTTTCAGAATCCCAGTATTTTGATAATGATTCTACTAATGATACAAATCTAATAACAGGTATGACTGCAAATTGGAAACCATTTAATTTTGCAAATCTTTACTTTGGAGGAAATATTGTATCCGTAGAAAAATGGACTGGTAGTTTAAAACAAGCGATAACTTCCCTTAATCCTAAAAATTATGGGTCAGCCTCCTCAAGAAACAGTTGGGATGCAGATAAAAGACTTTCTTTTTCAATAGATTACATAATCGATAAAGCCGGCTTTGAAGCATACCTAGAGTGGGGTAAAAATGATCACCCTAGGTCTATACGCGATTTTTTTCATTACCCATACCATACAGCAGCTTATACGGCTGGCATAGTTAAAACAATAAATTTTCGAAAGGATTTTGTTGGAAAAATTCTTTTTGAAATATCAAATTTTGAATCATCCAATAATTATGGACGCATTTTACCTTGGACAACATCATTTTTCGTGCATGATCAAATAACACAGGGCTATACAAATAACGGACAGTGGCTCGGAGCTGGAATAGGTACAGGTGGTAGAAGCCAATACCTTAGTTTTACACTTTATTACCCTAAAGGTAATTCATCAATATTTTTTCAAAGACAAAATCCAGACTTAGATTATACATGGTTCGTATCTGATAATTCCAGAATGTTAAGTCTTCTTTCATTTGGAATAACAACACAATATTATTTTAACACTAATATGAATGTCTTCTTAGAACTTACAGGAATGTGTCAAACATCAGAGTTTATAGAACATTTTCAAAACGAAGACAAATTTAAACAAGAGTACATATTTAATCAAAATATTAAACTAGGTTTGAAATACAATTTATAACTTCAGTATGGTATTTTTATATATATTCAGTGATATAAAGCCATGAAACAAAAATCCCTAAAAATAAACATTATCCTTAATATTATAAGAACTATAATGAGTTTAATTTTCCCAATAATTACTTTTCCGTATGCATCAAGAGTTCTTTTACCTGAAGGTATTGGAAAAATTAATTATGTCAATTCTATAATCTCTTATTTTACAATGTTAGCCATGTTAGGAATTAATACATATGGAACAAGGGAAGTTGCACGCTTACGTGATAGTAAAGAAGAATTAAATCAATTTTGTTCAGAAATATTTACTTTAAATATTCTATCTACAATTATTTCTTACATTCTTTTATTTACCATAATTTTTGCCGTTCCTAAATTTTATAATTATCAAACATTACTTATTTATTCAAGTATAACAATATTATTTACAACAATAGGAATATGTTGGTTGTATGGGGGCATAGAAGAATATGCATATATAACATTTAGAACCGTACTATTCCAAATAATTAGTATTATTTTATTGTTTGTATTCATAAAAAGTTCAGAAGACTTATTGAAGTATTTATTGATTGGTATAATAGGATCTGTTGGTTCAAATATTTTAAATCTTTTGTATTCAAAAAAAATTATAAAACTAAGGATTGTTAAACCCAATCTAAAAAAACATTTGAAACCTATTATATTATTATTTAGCATTACTGTTATTTCCAGTATATATAATACCCTTGATACTACTATGCTCGGTTTATTATCGACGGATGAACAAGTTGGATTTTATTCAGCTTCTACTAAGATCAATAGAATGATCCTTACAGTAGTAACCTCAATCAGTGTAGTTGTTTTTCCAAGATTATCTTATTATGCAGAAAAGAATACAAGTGAATTTATTGGTGTTATCAATAAATTTTTATCATTAATTCTATTTATTTCAATTCCATGTTGTGTAGGATTACATTTATTATGCGAACCAATAATGCTAATATTTAGCGGTGAGAAATATATTCCTTCTATTCCGGTAATGAAAATAATGAATCCCATTATTATTATTGTTTCATTAAGCAATCTTATCGGAACACAAATATTTATACCATTAAAAAAGGAGAGAATAACAATTCGTGCTGTAAGTATTGGCGCAAGTTTTAATTTTATATTAAATATTATCTTAATAAAAAAATATCAATCGCTTGGAGCTGCAATTGCAACATTAGTTGCAGAATCATTAGTACTAATTCATCAAATCATTTGTTCATCCAAATATATATCCCTTAAAAAGGAAGTGAAGAATATAATTCAATATACAATATCTTCTTTTTTTATGGCTACGCTTGTTCTAATATTAAAGTTTAATATCCAAAATAATGTATTGTTAACCATATTAAGTATCATTTGTGGAGCTTCATCATATTTTATAGTACTTGTCGCTCTAAGAAATTCCATGACCTTACGTATCATAAATATAGTGCGAAACAAATTAGAGAAATTGCCAAACGTTATGAATTGCCGTTGATTATAGCTCAACAAAATTATTAACCAACCAATAACTCATTTATTTTTTTATATAATCTTGGAAAAAGAAAAGCAATTACCGCTTTGGATTTTAAATAAACTCCAACTTTTGCTTCAAACAAGTAAATCAAAATATATTTTAACCATTTAACATGCCAACCTTTAAGACTTGTACAATCTATAAATTGATAAATAGCACAGGAAACTGCCGATTTCCAAGCCATCTTTTCTAAGGATCTTTCATTAACACTCGAGAAGAAACGTGCACGCATGACGTCAGACCACAAAGAATCTGTTTGATTTTTCAGTGATTTAGTAGATGTAATGCTAGAATTGTTTTGTCTATAGTAATAGAGTTCATTTTGAGTAATAACAATTCTGTTTTTATATTTAGAAGAAAAATATAAATATTTACATATAGTAGCCGTATCTTCATGATTCTTGCCTACTGGAAATTCTATCATATTTATAATGTATTTTGCATATAATTTTCCCCAGGCCATTGTTGTTAACTTTTTAGTAGTAAATAATTCTTTACATGCTGTCTGATAATCTATTACTAATGAATTATCTGAAAGCATAGTATTTGATATCTGATCGTTTTCTGTAAAAGTCATATGTTTCGCACAAGCAATATCTGCATTATTACTAACCAAAAGATTATACAAATTCTCTAGATAAAAGGTACTAACATAATCATCAGAATCTATAAAGGTTATATATTCACCCTTTGCATATTTTACTCCATAATTTCTAGCATCAGATAGACCGCCATTTAATTTATGGAATACTTTTATTCGAATATCTTTTTTTTTCCATTCCTCACATATTTTTGGGCAATTATCTGGGGAACCATCATCAATTAGAAGTAATTCGAAATTCGAAAAAGTTTGATTAATAATACTGCATATACACGTATTTAAAAATTTTTCAACATTATAGACAGGAACAATTATACTAATAATAGGTATTTCAGAATAATCCATGATTAAAATATATACTAAAAAAAAATATATTTCTATTGGTATTTATCTTTTCCCTTATTGCTTCAAGTCAAGTTCAAAATTTCATTCCGGGAAAAGTGGAAATCTATAATGTTGCGTTAAACAAATTTCCTTTTAAACTTTTATCGGACCAATATTTATGTAGCACTGCTTAGTCTACCAGCCCATCCTGAATATACAGCAGCCAGTTTGTTCTCAGCCTCATATATACGAATCCGTTGAAAGGAAAATACCAACAATAGATTATCACCTGCAGCTCACGCGGTTGACCCGCTCGAGCGTGTTTGCACTCGAAATCCTACAGCTGTCTAATCTTCTCTACCCGCCTGTACTGCCCATTCCGCAGCTTAACTTGCAAAAGAAAAATCAGATTTTCGTATGCTCACGCCTTGAACGCGACAAAAATCTTGAGTCTTTAATGCAGGCATATAAATCATCGGATTTTCTTGTAAACAACTATTCTCTCATTATTGCCGGAAGTTCAGACGAAGGAAGCCCATACCTGCCAGAACTGATTGAGCATACAAAAGGATATAACATTTCTGTCCTGGACAATAAGCCTTTTTGTGAAATCACAAAACTCTACAACGAGTCAAAATTCTTCTGGCACTGCAAGGGCTACGGTGTTGACGAAAACAAAGAGCCTTACAAGTGCGAGCATTTTGGAATTACGACGGTCGAGGCAATGAGCGTAGGATGCATTCCAATTGTTATAAACAAGGCCGGTCAAAAAGAAATTGTCCAGAATGAATGTAGTGAAAAATGGCTTACTCTGGAGGAACTGACAGAAAAGACTGAAAGACTCGCAAAAGATGAAAAACTGCAGGCTGTTTATGCAGAAAATGCGAAAAAGCGGGCAGAAGAGTATTTTCTTGACGCTTTTACAGAAAACCTAAGGAACATATTAAATAATTTGTAATTTTATGCTATAATTTGTTTAATGCAAATTTTTCACGGTTCTGAAAAGACAATAGAAAAGCCTCTGTATGGACTAGGTAATCCTAAAAAAGATTACGGGCTAGGCTTTTATTGCACAGAATCAAAAGAACTTGCAAAAGAATGGGCCTGTCAGAAAAACAAAGACGGATTCGCAAACTGCTACGAGCTTGACACAACAAATCTCTCAATTCTTGATTTATCTGCCTCAAACTTCAGCATTCTTCACTGGCTTTCAATCCTCATGCAGAACCGAGTATTCTCACCAAAATCACCATTAGGAAAACGAAATCTTGTTTTTTTGACATCCCATTATCAGATTAACTATGAAGATTACGACATTATCAAAGGCTACAGGGCAAATGATTCGTATTTTTCGTTTGCAAGCGATTTTCTGGAGAATATAATTCCCATTCAGTCTCTGGCAACATCAATGAAGCTTGGAAGTCTTGGAATTCAGATTGTCTTAAAATCCAAGAAAGGTTTTGAGAGTCTTGTCTTTACAGGAAAAGAGAAAGCTGATTGCAAAACATACTTTCCAAAGTATATCAACCGTGATACAGATGCAAGAAAATCATACCTGGAAAACCTTCGAAATCAAAAACCAGAAGATTCTATTTACTTAATTGACATTATTCGAAATCCGGAGCTTTTAGATGAAATACGCCTATGATGAAATGTACCTGCCTGATGTCCAGAAAAATCTAGGCTTCTTTTTTCAGTTTATGCTATTCAGTTTGGGTTATAGTCCTAAAGAAGCTCAAGATATCTTCCTTAATTCAATTATACCGGCGCAAATTGAAATCGCGAACCCTGATTTTTTATGCGGAAAGTCCGGTTTTGAATTTGCGATGCTCGCTCTGCCCAAAAAAAACTTAACAGAGAAAATAGAAGAAGCCTTAAAAGAACCTTTTTATCCCCAGGCAGAATATTGGTCAGGCTTTGTTCTCGCCTACTGCCAATGGAAAAACAACATTCCCTTTAATAAAATTCTTAACACTTTTCCTCTTGAAAACATACTCAATAGTTATCATCTTTTGCACGAGGCTGATGTGACCAAAACAGAGCAAATCATTATGGAAAAAATAAAGTAAAAATTCCATTAAAATTTCTCTTTCTCTGAAAATTTGAGGAACATATTAAATAATTTGTAGTTTTATGATATGATTCAAGTATGAATATCTCAGTCTATAAAGAAAATGCTGGTACAGCAGAAGATAATATTGTTACTCCAGATGTAGTGCAAAACAGATTTGGCATTGTATACGGCAAATACACCATGCTTCTTTTGGAGCGTGATAACAAAGAAAAAATCTATATCCCGCTTCATCTTGATGGAAAAATTGCAGCAATCGGAATCTGCCTTACTCAAATTTCACAGTCAGAGCTTATTGAAATCAAAACTTTTATTCTCAAAACATACAAACAAATCAAACAGATTTCCTGTGAATACAGTCTGAACAAGGCAAAAGGATTTGCAAAAAATTATACTGCAAATCAGTGGCACCTAGTTCTCCCAAAAACAAGCGATGAATTATGGCAAAGAATGTCTTCAAAATCGAAGCAGACTCTCAGACGAAAACATAATCATATGGTTGAGCAACTTGGTCAAGATTTAATCTTCGAACATTACACGATGAAGGATGGTATTCCTGATGAATTAGTAGAGACATATTTTTCTTTTAAAAAAGAATTAATGAATAGAGACTACAATATGCAGCCTCAGGAATATCTAAAAAAGTATTATGTGACAGATGCCTATGTATGGAAAATTAATTCACCCATCAAAGGTATAGAGCAGGGATATATATCAATGGTATTCACCTGCGAACAAGGTGAAAATGTCTATCTAGAAAACTTAAGCTACAATCCTGCCTATCAGAAAGAATCTCCAGGTTTTCTCCTTTACTGCAAAGTTATAGAAGAATTAATAAAGAAAGGCAAAAAAGAATTTTTCTTAGGACGCAAATACCGCGATTACAAGCAAAAATTCGATTCTCAAAACACGAATTGTTATGACTTGATAATGTTCCGTTCACTGTCCATTTATGCAGGTTTTATCTGCAAGAAAATCATAAAAAAACTGCTTAGGAAATGATATAATATGCTTGGAATAAAAACAAAAATAAAAAGGTTCATAGCCCATTGTATTGGAGCAAGTTTTTACTCTCCCAGAAAGAAAACGCTTGAGCAACTTCCGTTTAATATACGAATCAAACTTTACATTCCGACCTATGACAATCGCAATCAGATCGTGCATCCAGATATTCTGATTCAGAATCAAGATCCTCGCTATGTTCTTGCATTTACCCCCTATCCCAACACAAATGACAAATATGAAAATCCATCAATCGTGGTCTCTGGTGACGGCATCCATTTTCATGAAGAAAAGAAAGGCTTAAATCCACTTGTGCCAACGCCGGAAAAAGACCACAACGACGATCCGGATTTGACATTCCACAACGGAATTTATCAGATGCTTTATCTTGAAACCGTCCGCCCCGATTACCAGAATCTTATGCTGCTTACAAGCAGTGATCGGGTAAATTGGAAAAAAGAAATCTTGCATCACGAACCCCTGAACGGCAGAAAAAATGACGGATTCATGCTGTCCCCGGCCCTTGTTTACAACACAGATGGGTGCTTTCTGTTCGCCGTCAAAAAAGATTTGAAAAACGGTAATTATCTTTTTGCCGTAAGAGGAAGTGACTTAAAAAGTATTGATTTTGAAAACAGAGTTAGCCTCAATCTGAGCGGAATTACAAAAGAGTTTCAGCCCTGGCACGTTGACATTTTTAAGGACGATAAAGACGGCTATGTAATGCTTTTGTGCATGGTTTCTCCTTACTCAAGCAAAAAAAAGGAATATGCCCTTTTCATAGCGACAAGTAAGAATCTTTTAGACTGGAATTTCCAAAAAGAACCTGTTATAACAAATTGCTACCGCTCAAGTGGCTTTGTTCGAGGCGGAGTATTGTACATATATTTCTCTAGCAATGTTTTTGCGGATGTCTGGAAGACAGGTTTGTATAAAACCTACTTGGGATGAGCGGGATTTCCTATCACGGTAAGTCCTGAATCAACACTTTTAGTAACAACGCTACCCATACCAATAGTTACATTTTCTCCTATTTTTATTGCATTACGGACCACAGCCCCTACGCCAAAGAAACTGTTTGCCCCAACTTCTGTCCATCCCGCGATCAGGGTACCCTTGCTTATTTTGACATTTTCGCAAATCACATCATTATGCCCAATGAGAACTCCATGGTTGAGCTTTGAATTGTTTCTAATTATGGTCTTGCCATAATCATAAAGCGCTTGCCCAACAACACAATGGCAGCCTATAAAAACATTATCACCGATTACAGTTTCACCGTTATGAAAAACCTGCCTTGACACTCCATTATAGTTATACATATCAAAATCTTGAATTCCTATGACAGAACCAACCTGAATTGTAACATTATCACCAATAGTGACATTCGGATAAATTTTTACAAAATCATCAATAAAAACGTTTTTTCCAATTTTTACATTTTTATCAGAAATAATAGCTGTTTTACTAATTTTAGCATTTTCACCGATAACGGTTTTAAAATCAGGACGCTTATTAGATTGCTCAAATTCATTCAAAAGCTCAAAATAAAGTCCCTTTGGATTATCCGAGATGCAAATGCCATAATCTAAAAATGCTTCGTTAAATTTACTATAAATATCTTTATTAGTAATAACCATTGCAATCGAAGAATCAAGTTTGCCTACATACTTTTCCTCAGCCAAAAAAACACATTTATTCTGCTGTTCTGTAGTTATTCTTGAAAAATGATCAAAAGCCTTTTCATGGAGTAATTCAACTTTTTCATTCACAACCGCTGACTTATCAATCAGCGATGACAATAAATATGACACGATGCTACCCTCGTAAAATCATTTTATAAATAATTACCTTTTCAATCAATACTTATTATGATATTATCTAATTATGAATGCTTTGACAAAAATCACATTTATTACAGTACATACTTGGGAATCTAAAAGACTTGGTGGATTTCATAAATTTGCAGAAGCCGCCTGCGAACATGGAATTGAAACTGTATTTTTCAGTTTTCCTCGTCCTTACTATGCTCTTTTCATGAAAGATGAATTGTACAATAAAAAAACTATCAAGTCTCTTCAAAAAGGAATTGACTATAATGTCGGGAAATCTATTCTTCACAACATAACTTATATAACTTGCCGTCTTCCGAATTTCTTCGGTAAATTTCTTGGTGACAAAATGATGAACAAACTGCTATGCTCATCATTTTCTTCATTCAAGAAATTTGCAAAAAAATGGTTGGACGGAACAGATATTTTTGTATTCGAAAGCGCGGACGGAATCGCTTTCATTGATAAATTAAAAAAAATGTATCCATGTTCAAAATTTGTTTACAGGCCAAGTGATGTAATGATGTACGACGGCTCACTTCCCCGCTTTGCAAATCTTGAAAGAAATGTACTTGTCAAATCAGACTTAGCTGTTTTTGTTCATCCCGGTTATGAAGGCTTTTACAGTGCAAGGGTTCCGGATTTTTACAATAATGTAAAATTTGTAACAATTTCAAACGGAGTTGATATTGAACCTTTTGAAATGACTTATCCAAAACCATTAGCACTCCAAAAGGAAAATACGGCACTTTATATTGGAGCTTGGCCTGTAGACTGGAACCTCATATTTAATTCTGCAAGAAAACTGCCAGATTACAATTTTATTATTATCTGCCCGAATAAACCACAAAAAGAAATTCTTGATAAAATTCCTGAATATACGAATATTGAATACATTCCAGGTATTAAACCAAATGAAATACCACGATGGATAACAAACTGTGATGTTTTCATTGTTCCATATGATAAGAAAGTCCGTACTAACCGTGGATTAGGTGTTACGGCAAAATACTATCAAGCAATGGCTGCAAAAAGACCTGTCGTTGCATATAACGAAATAAAGGCCGTTGGTGAAGTAGGAATTCCGCTGACATATTCGGAAGATGAATTTGTTACTGAATTAAAAGCTCAAATGGGAACCGCCCCGCATAGTTATGACTATAACCTTGAAGAACGCCGATGGAGTATTGTAAAGGACAAATTTATAGAAACGATGGAAAACCTTATAAAATAAAAACTCCCCCAGAATATATAAATCTAAACCTTTATTATTCTGGGGGGCCTATCAGCTATTTTTATTTCCCTAGAATTTTACTACAACCACACCGTCTACAATTTTGACTGAGCCGTCATCAGGATAATGAGGCATAGCCTTTACAATATCGTTATTTTCTACTTCTGTAGTATCTTCGATATACTCGGGTTCATAACCGCACCACATTTTCATAAAATCATCCCATTTGTAGTTGCTTAGGAATTGCTCCTGCGAATCATTATATGGAATTACTGTAACAAAATCATATTGCTTTACATAAGGAATATTCTTGTCACTGATGTTTTCAATGTTTAAAACAGCAACCGGAAGCTCATCGCTATATCCTTCAAGAGTCTGTATTCTTGTTATCAAATTTGTATAATAGCCAATTGCCTGTTGCTGCTGAAAATCCAATTTGAAATAACAGATGTTTGCAAAACGGGAATAATATATTCCAGAAAAAAGCAGAATTGTATATGCAAAAGATATTAGAACCCTTGTTTTACTTTCTGCAAAAATGTTTTTTTCCGCAATAAAAGCAAAAAGTATAAAGGGAATTGTTTCGGAGTACATCTGCAGCACACTTACACTTTCGGACATTACATAAGTAAAAGCAAGACTAAGCGGAAGAAGCATAAAAAGGATCAATGCCTGGATGAAACTTGTAACAGATTTCCTTTTTAGGGATACAAGTAAACAATAAACAAATTCAAAGACAAGGAGTGCAATCCAAATTATTTTCATTGTGTATGTAGGAAAAACATTGCTATGTGGATCCAAAGAAACAAGAAATGCCACTTTATATGCCCTTGCGATTCTTGAGATATAACCTGAAGCAGAAGTGACCCCAAAGTTGCTTATACCCTTGTAATCAGAAAGCGGCTCATTCATAACCGCACATGTAATTTTTGTAATTAGAAGATAGGCAATTAAAGAAAGAATACAGCATCCGACATAATACAATCCCTCTTTGAAAAAATCCTTAAGACTTCGTTCCTCTTCCAAGTTCTTTTTTATCATAACCAAAAGAAGAAGTGTTATTTCAAAAGAAATCAATGATTGATAAATACCTATCGCCCATGTAAAAAATATCCCGCCAAGCAGAAAACCTTTGATATTCTTTTTTTTACTAAAGAAATATACACTTAGAACTGTAAAAAGAACATCGATACAGTAATGGATTCCAAAAAACATGAAGCCAAAAACAGCTGTGATTGACGGAAATACCACTATTATGCCAGCAACAGCAATGCACAAAAGAGGCTTTTTTATGTCAAATATCTTTATTAAAAAGCAAGCTGCAAATGCCAGAATCACAATACAAATGATTCCACTGAACCATGGTAAACTAAAATTCGAAGTTCCAAAAAGGACTCTTGAGCTTACTCCAAAAACTGAAAGCATCCATCGTCCGAAATGAAAGGTTTCGCCTACCCCAAAATTATTTATGTCATCATGATATGAAAGCTTATTTGCAAGCATAAAACCATGCGCAAGAAAACCCCAAATCAGTGATGCAAAAAAACAAACTCTATAACGCAACGGAACCTCATTAATATTAAAGTCTCTAATTTTATTCATATTTGCCTCTCTTAGTTGCTCAAATAATGTTTCAGTATCTGAAACTATAAAAAGTCACAATAAGTCTTATATATTTTATCACAAATCACATTTGCGGTAAATGTATCCAATGCATATTGTCTGATTTCAGTTTTATTATATGAAGAATAATTTTTTTTCATATCAGCAAGAGCTTTTGCCAGCTGTTCTTCATTACCTGGGTCAACAAGAATGCCCGTTTTTTCCGTAACAAAGGAATCAGGCCCGCCAGTCCGCGAAGCAATAACAGGTCTACCGACATACATAGATTCTGCGAGTACGATGCCAAAAGTTTCAAATCTGCTTGGAAGAACAAAACAACTACTTTGTTTCATCATTTTATAAACGTCATCGTGGGGAATCCGTCCTTTTAAAATCACATTTTCATGTATTCCAAGTGTTTCTGCCTGACTCTGCAATATATTTTGGCTTTCTTCTGTTAATCCGCCAAGCATAAGTATTCCCATGTCATTTTTTAGAAATTTTGCAAAAGCATTCAATAGAATATCAAAACCTTTTACTTTTATGTCATAGCCAAGCGACAAGAAAACAAACCTCTCATCACGCTTCAAATGCTCAAAAGTTTCAAAAGGTACATCTTTTACGATATTAAAAATAACTTCAACTTTTTTCTGTGAATACACCTGTATTTTCTCTGCAAGGCCCTTTCCTACAGCAATTACGGATTTTGCATTATCAAATACACGAGAAAGATATTTTTTTTCTACCTTTCCAATTCTGTCCCTAAAAAAAGCGGATGAATGTTCGGTTATGACATATGGAATTTTTAAACCACTTAATGCATACCATATGCCAGAAAATTGAACTGAATGTATGTGTATTAGAGAAAAATCAAGTCCTGTAATTTTTTGAGTATAGTTTATAAGCTTCTTTAAATATGAAGCTCCTCTTCTAAGATTAATTTCTTCGAGCTTCGGAATATGAAACAGTCTAGCTCGTACTGTAGTAATTCCATTTTCTTTTGTAACAGAAATCTTTTTTAATCCTGAATATAAATGTCGTTCCCTTATGTTATAATATTGAAGGGCAAGGATAGAAACTGTTACATCTATATTATTTTTCTTGAAATATGAAAGCAAAGCCTGTGCTTGTTCCTTAAAAAAAATTCCCCGAACAGGATTATCTGGAGTATCATACCATGATGGAATAATTAGAATATTCATATCTCTATTTAGTCATTTCCTTTACAATAAATTTAGGCTGCTTGTTTACCGTAAGATATACCTGTCCAAGGTACTTCCCTATAATTCCCAGTGAAACGAGTATTAAACCGCCTAAAACCAGAATCAATATGACAATTGTAGTCCAGCCGGTAACATCTGCTTTGCCTGTAAAATACTGAACAGCATATATGATGGCAAGGACAAGTCCCACTGCCGCACTAAAAAAACCTGTATAAGAAGCAAGGTTAAGCGGCATGGTAGAAAATCCAAAAAGCATACGCATAAAAACTTTTATTGACTTTATGAGGTTGTAGTTTGACTTTCCAAGTTCCCGTTTGTGGTGTTCTATGTCAATCTGAGTAATGTTTCTCGTTACCTGAAAAATCAATCCGTCAATATAGGGAAAAAGGTTGTTGAATTTGCACATCTCTCTTACAACTTCACCATTTACAATTTTAAACGGCGAAAGATATATTCCTTTAGGCTTGTCCAATGCAATTTCGCTGATTTTCCCGTTGAACCAGGAGCCTAGGTTTTTCCAGAGTTTTTGTTTTTTTGCCTCAAAGTTGGCATAAACAACATCAAAACCTTTCTTTGCTTCTTCGTAAAGTTTTGGAATGTCGTATGGGGAATGCTGCAAATCATCGTCCATTATGACAACCCATTTTCCGCTTGCATAGTTCAATCCGGTAAGGATTGCGCTGTCCTGCCCACCGTTTTTGCGCAGATTTATTCCCAGAAGATTTTGATTTTTTGAAGCTTCTTTTTTTATTTCGTCCCAGCTGGAATCCTTTGAACAGTCATTTACCATTATCTGTTCATAGCTGATTCCTGATTTTGACATGGAATCTGCAATCTGACGGCTCAGTTCCGCAACACACTCGTGACTGTTGTAAACAGGAATGACAATGCTTATTTCTTTCTGCGCTTCTGTATTTACGCTCATTTGTAGAACTCCAGGACAGTATCGATTACTTTCTGCTGGTCACTCTCTGTAAGACCATAATAGAGTGGCAGACGGACAAGACGTTCTGAATAGGGAGTCGTAACCTCGTCTATTGCATCAAAGCGTCCAAATTTAATTCCTGCTGGACTTGAGTGAAGCGGAATATAGTGGAATACAGCAAGAATGTCATTTTTCCGCATGAATGAAATAAATGACGTGCGCTCTTTGATATCCTTTGTAATCAGATAGAACATGTGGGCATTGTGCTGGCAATCCCTTGGGATGACGGGCAGACGAATTTTTCCCTGCTTTTCCAAATCAGCAAAGGCTGACTTGTATTTATTCCAGATTTTCATTCGTGAATTCTGAATCTCATCTGCCATTTCAAGCTGCGCCCAAAGATAGGCTGCATTCAAATCACTTGGAAGATAAGATGAGCCGTAATCACGCCAGGTATATTTATCAACCTGTCCCCGCAAGAAACGGCTCCGGTCAGTTCCCTTTTCGCGGATAATCTCTGCCTTTTCAAAGTCATTGTTGTTAGTGTTGATTATAATTGCCCCGCCTTCTCCCATTGAAAAATTCTTTGTCTCATGGAATGAAAAACAGCCGTAGTCACCGATTGTTCCCAAGGGCTTCCCCTTGTAAAATGAACATACAGCCTGAGCTGCATCCTCAACGACTTTTAAATTATGCCGCATAGCAATATCCATTATTGTATCCATTTCACAGGCAACTCCTGCATAGTGAACCACACAAATTGCTTTTGTCCTGTTGGTAATTGCCCGCTCAATTTTTGCCTCGTCAATATTCATCGTGTCCTTCCGCACATCGACAAAGACAATTTTAGCTCCGCGTTGAACAAATGCATCAGCCGTAGAACAGAAAGTAAAAGACGGCATAATTACCTCATCCCCCGCTTTTATATCGCAAAGAAGGGCCGCCATTTCAAGAGCTGTGGTTCCGCTTGTGGTAAGGAGGACTCTCGATGATTGCCCTCCAGTAGTAGAGTTTAGCTTTCCTTCAAACCACGCATGGCATTTTTTCGTAAATTCACCATCACCACAAATCTTGTGATTCTCTATTGCTTTTTGAATGTATTTTATTTCGTTGCCAGTTACAGGCGGAACATTAAAATGTATCATGATTATTTTATTCTAGCAAATAAAGTTTTTTTTTGCTATACTATTTAAAGCTATATGAAAAAACATAATAAACTTTTTCCTTTTCTCTTCATGCATTTAGCCTTTCTCGTCTACACGCTCTACCCTCTTTTGGGAAAGTTTGCCACGCGGTATGATTTTTTTTCCTTGCAGTTCATCATACTTTACTGCGTGGTTTTCGCAATTCTCTTTTTGTATGCTATTCTCTGGCAACAGGTTTTAAAACACATTCCCCTCTCAACTGCCATCGCGAACAAGTCTATAACCATTGTCTGGGGCATGATTTTTGGACTATTGTTCTTTAATGAAGAAATCACTCCAAAAATGCTTGTTGGAGCGGTCCTAATTCTTTCGGGAATCCTTATTCTATGCACTGAAAAAGAAAAATTGCAGGAGAATGCAGCATGATTTTATACAGTGCAATCCTGATTTTTTCGGTATTTATATCAGCTTTCTCTCAGGTCCTTTTAAAAAAATCGGCTCTAAAAAGTTACGATTCATTCATTCGAGAATACCTCAATTTTTATGTTCTTCCGGCCTATGTAATCTATTTTCTGGCGGTCTTTTTGGATTTAATCGCACTGCGGAAAGTTCCGGTATCTTTCGTTCCCGTAGCAGAGGCTTCCAGCTATATTTTTGTGCTTTTGTTCGGACGCATTTTCTTTAATGAGTCTTTTTCTAAGCGGAAGGTTCTTGCGATGGTTTTGATTCTTGCGGGGATTATTATGTATGTTGTATAAGATATAAGATTTAAGAAGAATTGCACTGATAAGGTTTTTCTTATATAATAGGTTTATGACACGCTTAGCAACAGATTAGATTAATAATTCATCTAAAAACTTTCCAAATAAAACGGCTTTCGCAGACAAAAAACGCAGAATCACTTTCTCGGAACTTCAGATCGAGTCAAAATGAATTGTTCAAATCCTAATTGACCGTTCTATATTCAAATCACCATTTGTGGTTTATAATGAGTGGCACATAGTAAGCAAACCAGCGCAAAACAATGTTATTTTTCTGAATTTAAGCATACACATCGACTTTATTTTCTTTAAAAAGACTCACCACAAAAATAATCAGGCTCCCCAAGGCAATCAGCACAATATGGCTTTGGAAATCTGCTATTTTCCTAAAGATTTGGTTCATGAAGTCCTTTGACGCAAGCATAAGCGGATTTCCAAAATTGAAAAAACTGTTACGGAGATACACAAATGACTTTGATACATCAGCAATTCTGTCAAAATACCAGCCGATATTCACGATTATAAAGGTGCGAACTATCTGGAAAAAATGCCACCCCTTGCTCTTTGCGTTCACATGAAATTTCTCATTCACTTTCTCAAATGCAGGCTTTAAAATGTCGCTCAAAGCAATCACTATACCGTTGTACAAGCCCCAGACAAAGAAGTGCTGTTCTGGTCCGTGCCACAGACCAACAAGCATGAAAACCAAAATATTTGCGATGCAGGCTAGAACCGTGCGCCCAAAGTGTTTTCCAAGATGACTTGTACACCATTTGCTTAAATTTTGCATCACTTTTGTAAGAGCAAAAGGATAAAAAATATAATCACGCATCCAGCCGCCAAGTGTTATATGCCATCTCTGCCAGAAATTTGCACGACTGGTTGAAAAATAGGGCTGCTTGAAGTTTTGAGGAAGTTTTATTCCGAAAAGCTCAGTAATTCCAAGCTCATGGTCTGTACTTCCAGAAAAATCCACATACTGATAAACCGCATACATTAACCTTCCCGTAACAAGAACACAGCCTGGATAATTTGTGTAAGCCCCATCAAAAATTGTGCTTAAATGTTTTACAAGCAAATCCTCAACAAGATATTTTTTGAGCGAGCCATACAAAATCAACATGAAACCGTGCTTGACGTTTTCAAAATCAAACTTATGTTCCTCCCGGAGCTGAAAACCGCTCTGATTATAGCGGCCAATTGGCCTCTGTATCAGCTGCAGAAAAATGAAACGAACACAAACAAAGGGAATCATTGAACAAGCAAAAAAATCCATTTACAGACCTTCCTTATGAAATTTCCGACAAGTCAAACTATGTTCAGATTTCCCTCCCAGAGGCAGAAAGCACAAGGAACAGAATGAATAAAAAATACATAATCCCAAACAATGCCTGGTGGACGGTTTCGGGCGACATAACAAAGGACGAAAACTGGAAGCAGATTTATCCGTTCGGAGAGTAGAATTTAATTGTTATAAAAATTTTGCGGCGCTTGCCTTTCCAATCGGAAAGTTTTTCCGCTGCCTTACAGGCCTTGTGTGTGGCGCTTGCGGGGTTCCGGGGGGCCCTACCCCCTCCAGTGCCTGCCGTGCTTTTTTCTGCTACAGTCTGCCATCTTTCTAATACAAAGTCTCCCCCAAGAGCCGCGCTGCCAGGTTAACCGCCATGATTGCAGTCTGGTTCCGCACATCAAGGATGGGGTTTACTTCTACGATTTCCATGGATTTTACCATGTTCAGCTGGCACATTTCTTCCATTAAAAGTAAGCCTTCGCGGTAATTCAGGCCACCGGGAACTGGCACGCCGGTACCGGGAGCAATGGAAGGGTCAAGGGAGTCCATGTCAAAGCTAATGTGAACAACATCGCAGCGGGTCTTAAAGAAGAGCTTTACCTTGGTTAGAACCTGGTCAAATCCAATACGGTCTATGTCGCTAATTGTAAAGGCCGTAACCCCGGCTTCTTTCATGAGCAGTTTTTCGCCCTTGTCCAAATCGCGAAGCCCCACAAAGCAAATGTTTGCCGGGTCAACCTTGCGCCCCTCGTGGTAAAGGTTAACAAGTTCTGGCAGACCATAGCCCGCACTGGCCGCAAGACATTCGCCGTGGATGTTTCCAGTAGGGCTTGTCTCTGTTGTGTTAAAGTCTCCGTGGGCATCCACATACAAAACGCCAAGCCTAAGGTTCTTTTTCTTATAAAATGAACTTAGCCCCGCAAGTGTTCCCAAAACTATTGAATGGTCGCCGCCAAAAACAAGGGGAAACTCTCCGTCGCAAGTGACATCTTCAACTTCCTTAGCAAGAAGGGTACACGCATCCACAATAGGTTCAAGGTATTTTGCCTTGGGATTTGTGCCAATGTCTGCAAATTCCTGGGCGGTAACTTTTATTGGATTCTGGTCGCTTATGACCTTATGCCCCAAGCTTTCTATTTTTTCCCGTATTCCCGCAAGGCGAACGGCAGACGGCCCCATATCCGAACCGTGCCTTCTTCCGCCGTAGTCAAGCGGCATTTCTAAAATGTGTACATCCATATAAAAAATCATAGTTCCTTTTGCACAATAATGCAAGGTTGGAATAATTGCCGTGGGCACAACTTTTCTATATAATATGCCCGGTTATGAAAAAAGTGTTTGTTTTTGCCCTTTTCTTTGCCTTGGCTTTGCCGCTCTATTGCCAGGCTAGTCAGGAAAGCACACCGTTTGGGCAGGAAGCCCCTGACGCAGCGGAAAAAGATGCTGGTACGAAGAAAAATGCCAGTATAAATGGCGACATCTTTTTTGATTGCTCATATGGGCTATATTGGTTGCCCGGAAATACCAAAATCGAACTTCGCTATATGAAAGAACACCGTTCGGATATTCTTGAATGCATTTTTACAGTTCCGTATTATTTGATTACGACAGTTATACCATGTCTTGTTTCCCCCGAAGAACTAGTTTACTACTGCAAGCAGGATGACGACGGCTCTTACGGAAACTATTTTGGCATAAGCCATCCGCTAAACATGACAATGGCCCTTTACTTTGGCGACAATTTTTACACGGCCATTAAGCTTGGGGTAGCCTGTGATTTTTGCGTTGGAAGGTGGGCATTTAAAGTTGGCCCTAACGCAAGTTCCTATCTGGTGCTTGGCTATGAACCAATATCCTTAAACGCGGGAATTAAGGCTGGATATTTTGACAACGAATGGTATGCAGCCCCTTCCTGCAGCCTTAACTTTACCCTTCAAGACGAAAATAATTTTTATGTCTCTTATACGGACGCAAATTTCTTTGGCAAAAACATAAGGCGCATTTCTTTGGGATTAACGTTTATCGCTGGCAAAAAATAGCCCAAAAGCGCAGCAGAGCTTTTTTAGGAGCCTACGCCGCCGTGTAGGGGCGCGACAGCGTTGCTGATGGCGCAGGTCCCTGAGCACCGTCGAAGGGCCGGAGCCATCAGCAATGGAGCGGGTAGGGTCCCGCGGAACCCCGAAAGGGCGGTGACGAAAGGCATTAACGGTCGAGTTAGCCAAAAAACAAATGGTAGAACATAAAAAAGCACCGTCCAGAAAATTCCAATCCTTGAACCTGTCCGCAATTTGCGCTATAATCTGCAAAATCGCTTTGATAGGAAATAGGAGGTAGCCCCGGATGTTAAAAGGCAGGCATATTATAGAACCCGGAGATTTAAGTGTTTCAGAAATTGATGAGATTTGTTCTTTGGCAGAACAGATTTTAGTAGATCCTGTTTCTTTTCAAGATGTGTGCCGCGGGAAAATTCTTGCGACACTTTTTTTTGAGCCAAGTACCAGAACCCGCCTTTCTTTTGAAGCGGCAATGCTGCATTTGGGCGGAACAGTAGAAGGCTTTGCAGACGCAAGCTACACTTCTTCCACAAAGGGAGAAACACTTGCAGACACAATCCGCGTGGTAAGTTCCTATGTAGACGTAATTGCCATGCGCTCCCCAAAAGAAGGAGCCGCCCTTTTGGCATCCCAGTTCAGCGCATGCCCGGTAATCAACGCTGGAGACGGCGGACACTACCACCCAACGCAGACCCTTACCGACCTTACCACAATCCGCATGTTGCAGGGTACGCTGGAAGGCCACACAATAGGCTTCTGCGGAGACCTAAAGTTTGGCCGCACGGTCCACTCTCTTGCAAAGGCAATGTGCCTCTACCCCAAGAACAAGTTTGTCTTTATAAGCCCCAAGGAACTGGAGCTTCCCGAATACTACATAAAGTCCGTACTGCAGCCCGCAGGCGTAGAATTTACAACGGCAGAGCGTCTTGAAAACGTCATCGGCGACCTGGACATCCTCTACATGACCCGCGTACAGAAGGAGCGCTTCTTTAACGAGCAGGACTACATCCGCCTAAAGGACAGCTACATTCTGGACAAGGCAAAGATGAGCCTGGCCCGCAAAGACATGATTGTACTGCACCCCCTTCCCCGCGTAAACGAAATTGCCCCGGAAGTGGACGAAGACCCAAGAGCCGCCTACTTTAAGCAGGTAAAATTCGGCATGTACGCACGAATGGCCTTAATGTCAAAGCTGACCGGCTGCCTGTAAGCAAACAGGTGCCCTATAGATGCCCTATAAATAGGAGAAAACAGAATGATTAATATAGCCGAAATAAAAAACGGACTGGTAATTGACCACATTCAGGCTGGGCTTGGCTGGAAAGTATTCAAGTGGCTTGGCCTTGACGAAGCAAAATTCACCTGTGCGCTAATCGTAAACGCCATTTCCAAGAAAACCGGAACCAAGGACATAATCAAAATAGACAACATCCTGAACATTGACTACAGCGTGCTTGGCTTCATAGACCCCAACATAACAGTAAACGTAATCCAGGACGGCCAGATTGTCCGCAAAATCAAGATGGAGCTGCCGGAAAAGGTGGAAAACGTAATCCACTGCAAGAACCCCCGCTGCATTACGATTACAGAGCATTACGTTCCCCAGGAATTCCGCCTGGTGGACAAGAACCTAAAGCAGTACCGCTGCATCTATTGCGATGCCCTCTACACCGCAGGAACCGTAGGAGAAGACTAATGGCAGCAAAGCAGCTTTTAATTTACAACGCACACATAGTTGATGCCCGCACAGACAAAAAGGGTGCAATCCTTGTAAAAAACGGCAAAATCCACTCCATGCCATCATCAACAGAGCTAAAAAAGCTGCTTGCCGACCCTTCCATCCCCGCATTTGACGCAAAAGAGCTAACCCTGCTCCCAAGCTTCATAGACATGCATGCCCACTTCCGCGACCCGGGCCAAACGCAAAAAGAAGACATTGTTTCCGGTTGTCATGCCGCCGCCGCCGGTGGATTTGGAACCCTTGTCCTTATGCCAAACACGTCCCCTGTTGTCTCTTCGCAAAAAGAAGCCCTTGCCAACAACCAAAAAGCAGAAGAAACAGGCCTTGCCCACGTAATCCAGAGCGTAAGCATAACATCCCGCTTTGACGGAAAAAC
>Ga0310695_10000378_pt1 | contig 117668 bp, 94 predicted proteins | sample RumenRJG_04DNA_FD_203882 | JGI IMG/M metagenome (GOLD analysis project Ga0310695, IMG submission 203882) | Bovine rumen microbial communities from Lethbridge, Alberta, Canada - RJG_04 (v2) (version 2) | ecosystem: Host-associated > Mammals > Digestive system > Stomach > Rumen | place: Canada...
AACCGTAAAGGGAATTTGTAGTCTTCATATATTTCTGATATGCACTCAAGCGGGAAGAAATTGAATCATCATAACCGGTCTTAATGTCCTTTGAATAGGAAATGTTTCCGCCTTCCTGAAGAACTTCTCCATACTGGAAAGCTGCTCCGTTAGAAAGAACTACAGGCCAGAACCTGCTTGAAAATTCCCTTGTATAACCTGCAGAAACATCGTCCGGCAGTTCAATAAGTTTTGCAGCATCATAGCGGAAACCGTCGGCTCCGTCTGCAACACAGCGTTTTAAGAACGCCAGAATATGATTCTGAACATTCGGATTCTGAGTATTTAAATCCCATAAGCCGGACAAAGAAAACTGAGTTTCTTCGTAACGGTCTGTTTCTGACCAGTTTCCGTTCTGAGGATGAAAACCGCCGCCTTCCATATTGCGGAGAGCCGGATCAATTGCAGAATATGTTGCCGTACAGTGATTTATAACTGTATCAACAATAATCTTTATTCCATAGCGGTGAGCTTCCGAACACATTGAAATAAATTCTTTTTCTGTTCCAAGCTGATAGTTGCCGACAACATACTTTACCGGCTGATAATGATAGTACCATTTGCCGTTTCCAAAAATTTCAAGACCTCCGTCTTCTCCTACAAGACACTGACTTACAGGTGAAGTCTGAACGGCAGAAAATCCAGCCGCTGCAATTTCACTCAAATTAGCCTTGATTGTATTAAACGACCAGCACCAGGCATGAAAAATTGCTCCATTTTCAACTGTCTGTGAAAGTCCCGTTTCCGTAATGGCAGGTTGTGCCGCAGCATTCATGAAAGTAAAAAGCATAATAGAAAAAGCAAGAATCCCCTTTAATGTTTTTAGTTTTTTCATTGTAACCTCCGAAAAAGATTTCAGATTTTTATTAGTTTAGCGGTAAACCTTATTCAGAATATGTTCTCTTTTAAAGTTTGTCAACATTTTTTTTTTGTGCTACAGTATTTTTAAGAGGATTTATGACTTTAAAGGATATTGCAAACGAATGCGGCGTAAGCATGATGACTGTTTCTAACGTAATAAGCGGAAATCATAAAAAAGTTTCTGCTGCAACAATAGAGAAAGTAAATGCCGTCATAAAAAAGTATGATTATGTTCCGAACCTTATGGCCAGAACTCTTTCTTCCAAATCTTCTCATTTAATACTTCTTGTACTGCCGTACATTAAGACTGAAGAACTTTCGTCAATATATAACCAGTACCTTACAGAACTGACTGCAAGTATAGAGCGCGAACTTATGGAAAAAGGCTATTACGTACTTCTCCGTTCAGTTTTTGAGTCGAAAGATATAGAAACCATGTACAGAACCTGGAATATTGACGGTGCAATTTTTCTTCTGCCGTTTTTTAATGAAACGATTCCTATGGTTTCCGACTACCAGAAAAAGAATTTCGTACTTATAGACAGCTATGCCTCCATACCCGACGTACTCTACTCCAGATGTGATGACGAGCACGGATGCTTTATTTCTACAGAATACCTGATTAAATGCGGTCATAGGAAAATAATTTTTGCAGCAGAACATGCAGGAAACCTTCTCCTTGAACAGCGTTTTTCCGGCTATAAAAAGGCACTAGAAAAATATGGAATTGAATTTGATCAGAAAAATACCCGCCCTATTGTTCCTAATTTTGAAGGGGGACTTGAATTCGGCAGATCTCTTTCAAAAGGCAGCCTTGATTTTACAGGGATTGTAACTACAAGCGACATGTGCGCCATTGGAATCATTCAGGGAGCAAAAGAAAAAGGCCTTTCTATACCTGAAGATTTTTCAATAATAGGTTACGATAACCTTTCTGTAGGGAATTTTTCCAATCCGCGCCTTACCAGTGTAGACCAGCAGACAGCCGAAAAAGGTACTAACGCAGTTCACATGCTGCTTAAAAAGCTTGCAGGAAACACAGAAAATACTGTATGTAACACTTCAACCAGGCTGGAAATACGCGATTCTGTAAAAATTCTTTAAATTTTTAAATTTTTTGCTTGATTTATTCAAAAAGGTATGTAAGATTTATTTTAGTTTAGCGCTAAACCTTTAAATAACCTTTTTCTTTAGGTTTTATTTTTTCGGGAAGTCTTAAAGCTTCCTGCATAGTCACACTTATGTGGCATTTTAATGGAGTTTTCTATGAAAAAGTTTTTTTCGTTCATTCTTGCCGGAAGTCTTGCACTTTCTTTATCTGCCGCTCCAAAAAACGGAAGAACAGAACTTAAGGTATGGGAATCTTCTGGTCCTGAAAGCGCCTTCATTCAGATGGCCATCCGGGAATACCGCAAGATTAATCCAAAAGTAAAAATTACTTATGAAGCTGTAGGACACACAGACTCCAGGGCAAAAATTGAACTGGACGGACCTGCTGGAGTTGGTGCAGACATTTTTGTTTCTCCTCATGACCACATAGGAGCTCTTGTTGCAGGCGGTAATGTACTTCCGCTTGATGACGCAGAAAGCTACATGGCAGATTTTTACGACATGGCAAAAACCGGTTCAAAATATGAAGGTACTTACTACGGTTACCCTCTTGCTGCAGAAACATATGCACTATTCTACAACAAGGCACTTATAAAAAAAGCGCCAGAAACCTGGGAAGAAATAAAGAAATTTGCCGCAAAATTCAATAACAAGGCAGAAGGAAAATATGCCATTGTTTGGGCTGTTGGTGACGGCTACTACGACTACATGTTCATGGAAAGTTTTGGCGCACCTCTTTTCGGCAAAGACGGTTCAGACAGAAAACAGCACAACCTGAACAGTCCCGAAGCTATAAAGGGATTAAATTACTTTCAAAATCTTAGAAAAACTGTACTGGATATTCCTGCTGCAGATGCAAATACAGATTTCTGTAATGCTGCATTTTCTGAAGGAAAAGCCGCAATGATAATTACAGGTCCCTGGTCAATTCCTACATTCAAGAACGCTGGAATCGATTTTGGAGTTTCAAGGCTGCCGGCTTTTCCTGAAACAGATCACTCAACTTCTTTTTCCGGTGTAAGGCTTGCTTTTGTAAGTGCATACTCTGAACATCCGGAAGAAGCTAAAGAATTTGCCCGCTTCATTACATCAAAAGAAATGCTTGAAAAGCGCTACGAAATGACAGACCAGATTCCGCCGCGCAATGACATTGACATAAAAAATCCTGTTGTAAACGGATTTAAGGAACAGTTGGCCTATGCACGGGCAATGCCTTCAATTCCGCAGCTTGGAACCTACTGGTCAGCAATGAATGCTGTATATGCAGGAATCTGGGACGGCGAAAATGTCCGCACAGACCTGAATGCAGCCGCAGCCGCAATGGAAGCCAGCAAATAATGCATAAGGCTGCACTATAACCCTGCCTCCAAATTTTGATTTAAAAAAGTTCGAGAGGGTATTCTGTAAACGGATTCCCCCTGCTTAAATGCCGGAGAAGCGAATACTCCGGCATTAAGTGAAAACGAAATTTTTACAGGAGAAAACATGAAAAAATTAAGCGCACTCAGTTTTATTTTTTTAATTTTATCATCATTGGCTTTTGCACAAGATTCAGACGGAAAGAGTAAAATTTCATACAAAACATGGACAATGATAGGCCTTCAGTCTAAATTTTCTACACAGAGTGAAAATGATCCGTCTAAAAAAGGCCTGGACATTGACAGCGTTTCTTTTGGAGCGGTTTCCTACAATAAATTTGAAGGCCGCTTTCTTCCGGAATGCCCAGTATTCATAGAACTCTGCCTTGCAGAAACACAGCTTGACGACACGCTTTCGCCAGACGTTCAGCCAATTTACCTTATGCAGAGAGACAAGGATGGAAACTATTCAGTTGAAATAGAAGACGGCCTTAAAGATTTTGCAAAAAACATTTTCAGTAACACAGTTTCTTACTCTGCGCAATCAACAGACAACACTCAAAGCGACAAAAAAGGACCGGGAACAGCACCGTATCTTGGTCACCTTAAATTCGGAATCAACACACCGTTCGTAAATTTTGTAAGTGGATTTAATTATGCCAAACCGGATTTACGACAGCCAGTCCTTTGGAAAACAGTTGATAATTCATGGGACGCAGGCTATCAGCATACAGGTGGATTCAACCAGTTCTCTTTGGGAAACGGCATAATTTCGCTTCTCAAGGAAAAAACTGGATTTGAATTTTCAGCAGGATTTTCTCCAAACAAATCAGCAGACAGAAAGGGTTCTCTGTACGGTCATTACGGCTGGCTCGGCATGAAAAAAGATGAATTTGTAATTGATTTTCAGTCAAACGGTATGTATGATAACGGTCACCTCTTTTATGATTCAGTTGAACAGGATCTTGTTCTTGGAGCAAAAGACAGCTTTTACATAGGACGTGGAAAACTTTCCATTGCAGGTCAGGGACTTCTGTCACTTCATCAAAAATACGCAGATAACTCAGAAAATTCAGATTTAACACAGACAGCAGACTATTTCGGCTATTCAACAGACGTATTTTATAGGACAAAATCTTTTGAAGGAATTAAAAATCTTGCTGGTCAAGTACGAGCAGAATACAGCACAGCTTCATTCCTTGTAAATGCAAGTTACAGACTCCGAGGAATGCAGGCTTCCATGCTATACGTAAGAGAAAACACAGACGACGGAACTTTTGATCTTTCTGAACAGCTTGGTGTTCTTAACAGCCAGAACATCGATCTTTACGGAAGAGTTTACCTTATGAACAGAAGATTGAATTTAAGCCTTGCTGCCGGAGCAAAAATACCTTTGGAAGACCTCAGTTCAGATTCTGAATTCAACAAAACAAATTACTGGGCTGCTTCTGGAGTCGCCGGCTGGTACCCTGGACGCTGTGCTTCAAAAATGGAACCGCTTTATACACAGACAGGCGGAGCAGAATTCAAATTCATTCCGGAAGCAAAATATGAAATTCCAAATACAAAAATCACAGTTGGAGCTTACGGAATCATGAACCTGCGCTCATACCGGTATGATAAAGATGAAAATGGAGAAGAAATCGACTCTTATCAGGAAAACAAGTACGCAAGTTCAGACTCAGTTTTCCGGCTTAATAAGGCAGGCGCAAATCTTTCTATAAAGGATATAAACTCTATAGTTCAGAAACTTGAATTCTTCTACGGACTTGATAATGCAAACAGCGTAAGGCTGTTCAATACGCTTGTTTCTCAGGTTGAACTGGCAGGCAACATAAAGATTGCAGCCGGAGTCGGCTTAAAAACAATTAAATCAACGGATGCAGCAGACAGCTATGACAGCGACTACAACAATCCGCTTGCATTCTCTGTAGGAGTTGCAAAGAAGCTCAGGATTGCAAATGCGCCTACTGTGTACGCACAGTTTGTCTACAATATGGATTCATTCAAAAAATTCGGCGAAGGACAGGACAATCTTGCACTTGATCGCTCAAACGTAAGCGAACGCTGGGACAAAGGTTCAGCTGCAGGTACTGTAGACGCAGTTGATTACTACGACGGAAAAGCTGCCGTAAGAGCCGGAATCAGATGGGATATATAATCAGGAGGATGACCATGAAAAAAAATCTGCTTATTTCAATCATTTTTATTTTTGCACTTTTATTTTCTGCCTGCTCAGGTAATCTGCATGAACCGCTTGAAGAACTTATTGCCGGTGGAACGTCTGATTCCGGCGGAAGCAGTTCAGCAACTCCTTCAGAAGGAACAGAATCAGGAAACAGTTCCGGTTCAAATTCCGGCTCTGAATCTGAACAGCTTTCTGAAATCTATTTTTACTTTAAGGCCGCTGAAGGAACTTATCCGGTATGGCTCTGGGACAATGACGGTAACGGCGGAGAAGTATATACAAAGGCAAAAAGCTGGCCTGGCGATAATATGACATTCCTTTGCAGGACGGCTCAGGGCGACTACATCTACAAATATTTTGTAACGGAAACAAACCTTATGCCTACAAACCTCATAATCGGCGGAGACAGCAAAGTCTATGAAGGCGGTTATGTAAACCACGGACTTTACTACGCCGGCGCCCAAACAATAGAAGTAATTTCAGACGAATCAGTATTCTCTGACGGTTCAAACTAAAACCGAACGGGCAGACTGGGTTCCTTGCATAAAATTACATGCACGGAACCCATATTTTTTATATAACAGGGCACAGAATGATTCTTGATTTTTTTTAAGGTAACACTACAATATTTACACGGGCTTTTTCAAAAAACAAAGAGATTTTGAAAAAACTCTTACCCCTCAAATTGATATTTTAAGGACAAACAAAACAGCAGGAGTCTTATGATTTACAGATACACTTTCGGTAAACCGTTCAACACAGAATCAGTTGTAAATTTCCCATCTGATGCAAAAACTTTTACAGACAAAGCAGAACTTTTCCCTTACGGAAAGACAGATCTTTCTGACGGCTATAATTTTTCTTACGTTTTAAAGGAAAGCGACCAGATTTTTGGACTGGGTCAGACCGTTGCAGGAATCAACAAGCGTGGCAAAGTATACGAAAGCTGGTGTTCAGACGATCCCTATCACACTGAAGAAAAAAAATCCCTTTACGGTGCACACAACTTCATCGTAATTAATTCAAAAGAGGATGATAAAACTTTCGGGCTGTATTTTGACTATCCAGGAAAGCTTGTAATTGATGCAGCCTGGTCAAAATTTGACACGCTTACAGTAAAGGCAGAAGAACCGCATCTTGACGTATATATAATTGAACCAGAAGCAAAATGCACTAAGAAAATTCTTTCTGTTGTAGAACAGTTCCGCAGCATAATCGGAAAAAGCTACATTCCTCCGCTCTGGGCATTCGGTTACATGCAGAGCCGCTGGGGTTACGGAACAGAACAGGATTTGCAGAACGTTTACGAAAACCATAAAAAATACGGTATTCCGCTGGACGCAATTTTTCTGGATATTGACTACATGGACGGATTCCGTGACTTTACAATAAACAAGAACAATTTTAAGGATTTCCGAGCAGCAGTTAAAAATATGAAAGACAGGAACATTCACATTGTTCCGATTATTGACGCAGGAATTAAAGTAGATCCGGAATCTGACATAGACAAGGAAGGACTTAAAAAAGACTTTTTCTGCAAGAAGGCTGACGGAAAACCTTTTGCGGCTGGTGTCTGGCCCGGACTTTCTCATTTTACAGATTTCCTGAATCCAAAAGCCCGCGAATGGTTCGGTTCAAAATACAAGGCTCTTGTTGACGATGGAATTGACGGCTTCTGGAACGACATGAACGAACCAGCCCTTTTCTATTCAGAAGACGGACTTAAAGAGGCCTACACAGAAATAAAGAAAAAGCTTTCAAACGAAAATCCAGACGTTTACAACACCTGGGACATAAAGAACATCATTCTTGGCGTACAGAACAACATGGACGACTACAAAAGTTTCTATCACCGTGTACCATCCACATTTGCAGGTGCTCTTGCAGAAAAACAGGAAGCAGAATCAAATGACGGAACAGTTTTAGTCCGCCACGACAAAATCCACAACCTTTACGGCTGCAACATGACACGCGCCGCCGCAGATTTCTTTGAAAAAAACTGCAGTGACAAAATCCTTATGATTTCGCGCGCTTCCTACATAGGTATGCACCGCTACAGCGGAATCTGGACCGGCGATAACTTTTCTTGGTGGAGCCACATTCTCATGCTCTTAAAACAGCTTCCATCACTTAACATGTGCGGATTTCTGTATACCGGTTGTGATTTAGGCGGCTTCGGCTGCAATACAAGCCGCGATCTTCTGCTCCGCTTTTTGAGCGTCGGCATTTTTACACCCCTTATGAGAAATCATTCGGCTTTGGGTACCCGCGAACAGGAATGCTACAGATTTGAAAATCCGGAAGATTTCCGCGCAATTGTCAGTTTCAGATACAGGCTGCTTCCTTACCTTTATTCGCTTTACCAGAAATGCGTCGAAGAAGGAAAAATGTACTTCAAGCCACTTTCTTTTGAATATCCTTCTGATCCTGTTGCACAGAATATAGAAGACCAGCTTATGATTGGAGATGATTTAATGATTGCTCCGGTCTACACTCAGAATGCACAGGGACGAACAGTCTATCTTCCGGAAGCAATGACATGCGTAACATGCGGAAGGGGAACCGGTCTGGACACAGGAAAACCTGTAATGAAAAAGCTTAAAAAAGGCGTTCATTTTATTGAAGTACCTCTAAACAAAATCGTCTTCTTCATAAAGAAAGGACACAAAATTCCTGTTGCAGAAAGTGCAATGAACACCGCAGAACTTAATTTAAACAAAACAGAACTCTGGTAGAGATCTTAAATTTCTGGTTATATAAATAGCGGAAGTGAAAAAAACTTCCGCTATTTTTTTGATTTTACGCTTATTTAATTCGACTGCCTGTTTCTGTCTGCAAGGTTTATAAGCCATCGTTCTTTTTTAAGCCAGAAATGCGCAATTGCAGCCTTTGGAATGTCACTAAGCTTTACAATTGCGTACATAACATAAGGCGTAAGCGACGTAAAGAAAGTAAGGACAACCATTCCGCCTACAAACAGAAGGTTTCCTACTGTATCGCACACCGCGCCCATCTTTGTATCTCCCCCGGTTCTTGAAACAGAGTACTGCGAATTAATTAAAGCCCACAGAGGAAGATAGCATGCCGCAATTATAACCAGGTAGCAGGCAATTTTCTGCGCTTCAAGCGTAAGGTTCTTAAAGACAAACGGAATCAGCAGAATTGAAGCAAATCCAAGCAGCGTAAACATAAAGCCAAAAACCACAGAACCAGTAATTATCCAGTTTTTGTAACGTCTGCTTTCTTCAAGACGGTTTGCGCCCAGTTCCTGCCCTATTATTACGCCGGTACTTGTAATGATTCCGCTGAAGCAGACAAAAAACAGGTTTGCAATTGCAAAACCGGCTGCCATTCCGGAAACAACTTCTGCACCGCCACGCGTATTGTAAAGTGCCACAGAAAAAGTTTCAGAAAAAGCCCAGAACACTTCTGAATAAAGTATAACCAGAGTCTTCCTGAAAATCGAAGCAAACAGATTTAACCTGACCTTGAAGACAGAAACAACAGAACACACAAACGGTGGACGCTTTACAAAAAGATAAATAACAAAAAGAAGAAGCTCAACAGCGCGCGCAATGCAGGTTGCAATGCCGGCACCAACAACTTCCAGACGCGGTGCACCAAGATTTCCGTATATAAAAACCCAGTTAAAAAACGTGTTTACAAATGCCGCTGCAGTAGAAAAAACAAGCGGAGGTCGAACATCTTCGATTTCCCTTAAAGAAGACGCAATTGACTGGGCAAAAACCATAAAAACCCATGAAAGAGCAACTGCCCGCGAATAATCCTGTGCCTGATCAAGAATCGCACCTGCATCGGCATTTACAGTTACCATAAGGTTAAATACAAAGCGCGGAGCCGCATAACAGAAAAGCGCATACAGAATACCAAAAAAGCCCGTAGAAATAATCTTGAACTTAAAAGTCTGTCTCATTCCTTCGGAATCCTGAGCTCCCTTAAACTGACTCATAAAAATTCCGCCGGCAATACAGATTGAATTAACAAAAATCATAAAGACAAAATTAATCTGTCCAGCAATATTTACTCCGCTCATCTTTATGTCACCGAGTCCGGCAACCATAAAATTATCAATGAGTGACACAAGATTCATAATCAAAAGCTGAGCCATAACCGGAAGTGCAATGGAAAGGGCGCGGCGATAAAAAGAGGCTGTACCGATATATCTTCTTAATGAACAGTTCATTCTTCAATTAAATATCAAACCAAAAACAAGAGCAATAGGGTCAATTGTAAAACAAATGAAAATTCATTATATTATAAGTGATTGTTTCAGAAACTTTATAGAATTCTGAAACATCTTCAAGTCGCTACAAGCGAAATTTTTTATACATATCATAAGGGGCTTTCCAATGGCTACATGGTCAAATGCAGACACACTTTCTTCATGGAAAAAGTTGATGTCATTAAAAGGCATGGTAAAGGTTGCAGACGAACTTTCTTCTGCAAATGCAGTAAAACGCATTCAGGAATATTCAATTCCAATGGCAGAAGGACTTACTTATAATTATGCTGCAAAACAGGTAAATGAACAGATTCTTAAGACTTTGCAGGAACTTTCTGACGAATCCCAGCTTCTTGAAAAATTTGAAGCTCTTTATAATGGCGAAGTTGTAAACACTGGAGAAAAACGCATGGTTCTTCACCAGCTTACACGCGGTCAGCTTGGCAAAGATGTTATGGCAGACGGTGTAAACAAGCGCGAATTCTACATCAATGAACAGAAAAAAATTGCAGACTTTGCAGATGCAGTTCATTCCGGAAAAATCGTAAACGAAAAAGGCGAAAAATATACTCAGGTTTGCCAGATTGGTATCGGTGGTTCAGACCTTGGTCCACGCGCAATGTACCTTGCACTTGAAAACTGGGCAAAAGCAAACAACACATTCAAGATGGAAGCAAAATTCATCTCTAACGTAGACCCTGATGACGGTGCAGCAGTTGTTGCTTCTCTTGACCTTGCACACACAATCTTCATCCTTGTTTCTAAATCAGGAACAACACTTGAAACTCTTACAAACGAATCATTTGTAAAAGACTTCATCAAAAAAGCAGGTCTTGATGTTTCAAAGCACATGATTGCAGTTACTTCAGAAACTTCACCACTTGCACATAACCCAGACTACATGCAGGCATTCTACATGGACGACTATATCGGAGGACGCTTCTCTTCATGCTCAGGCGTTGGCGGAGCTGTTCTTTCACTTGCATTCGGACCAAAAGTATTTGCAGACTTCCTTGATGGTGCTGCAGCAGAAGACAAAACTGCAACAAACAAGGATATCCGCAAGAATCCTGCATTGATGGACGCACTAATCGGAATTTACGAAAGAAACGTTCAGGGCTACCCTGCAACAGCAGTTCTTCCATATTCACAGGCTTTAAGCCGCTTCCCTGCTCACCTTCAGCAGCTTGACATGGAATCAAACGGTAAGAGCGTAAATCGCGACGGCGGAAAAATTGACTATGTTACAGGTCCTGTAATTTTCGGTGAACCAGGAACAAACGGTCAGCACTCATTCTACCAGCTCCTTCACCAGGGAACAGACGTAACTCCTCTGCAGTTCATCGCATTCAGCGAAAACCAGACAGGAAAAGACGTTATCATTGAAGATTCTACAAGTCAGAAAAAACTCTGCGCTAACGTTGTTGCTCAGATTGTTGCATTTGCATGCGGTAAAAAGGATGCAGATCCAAACAAGAGCTTTGCTGGAAACCGCCCTTCATCTTTGATTTACGGAAAACAGGTTAATCCAAAAACAGTTGGTGCACTTCTTGCTCACTTTGAAAACAAAGTTATGTTCCAGGGCTTTGTATGGAACATCAACTCTTTCGACCAGGAAGGCGTTCAGCTCGGTAAAAAACTTGCAAAGGCAGTTCTTTCAAACAACATGGAACCAGCACTTAAAGAATACGCAAGTCTTCTTATCAAATAAGCCAATTAAAAAAGCTTAAAAACTGATTTAAAAGCGGTAGTTTTTCTACCGCTTTTTTTTTCGGGCGAAACAGATTCTTCATCTTTATGTTCTTTCTGTAATTTTACAATACATCCTTCATCCCGGCCTTCCAGGGTTCCGCTCACCGCTCATTCCCCGGTTCCGCACGCGCAACCGGGGAACGCCTCCGGCGCCCTTACACGCACGGCGCAGGCGGGTCGTTTTAGGTTCATCGATAAAACGGCTCTGAGCGTGATTCATCGAGCGAACGTGCCGGTTCGTACTCTTTCCAACAAAAAAACGCATTTTCAAAATTCATCTCCGGCAAAAAAAAGACTGAACAAAAGTTCAGTCTTTTTTTGCCGGGAACCAGACTCGAACTGGCACGGCGTTTAACCGCCGAGGGATTTTAAGTCCCTTGTGTCTACCATTCCACCATCCCGGCGACTTGTTAATTTTATAGTAAAACAAAGACTTTTACAAGTAGGGTTTTTAGTATATTATCTTTATATGTACTCAGACACACACTTTCATTTTGAACACACATTCATTAGAGACAACAAAGAAAAAACTATAAACGGCTCTGAAATCCTAGAAAAAATGGCTAAAAGAAACTGCTTTTTTGGACTGGACATAGGAACAGAGCCGGAAGACCTTATAATGCGCCAGGCATGTCTTGATTCTGCTATAGCAGGAATCAATGATTCTTGGATTGCTGACAAAGTACGAAAGTTTATATATTTTTCTGCTGGAATCTGGCCGTCTGTAGAAGACATAAAGAACCGCCACGAAAGCATGAAAAAATTAATTCATCAGATTGAACTTGCAGAAAATTCAAAAGACAACGATACATTAAACAGAAAAATCATAGCCATTGGAGAATGCGGACTTGATCATCACTGGAATCCGACTGGAGTAGACGGACGTAAAGAAAGCGATTTTAACACCGAAATGTACATGGCAGAACGCGAACTTTTTGAAATGCAGCTTGAACTGGCAAAAAAAATGAATCTGCCGATAATAATTCATAGCCGCGATGCTTTTGAAGACACTCTTGACTGCATAAAAAATTCCGGATACGACAACGGAATAATTCACTGCTATTCCTACGGAATAGACGAAGCACGCGCATTTTTGGACAGAGGCTGGTACATAAGTTTTTCTGGTGGAATTACATATACAAAGAAAAGCAAGCTGGAAGCCGCAAAAGAACTTATCAACTTCATTCCGGAAGACAGAATACTGTGCGAAACAGATTCCCCTTACCTTGCACCAGTTCCTCTGCGTGGCACGCTGAACACACCGTTCAACGTAGAGCATACCTATAAATACATTGCTGAAATGAGGAACATTGAACCGGAAAAATTAAGTGAAATTGTCGATACAAACATTCCGCGACTTTTTTCTATTCAACTTGACTGAACAACCCGCTCATTTCATCGCGCCATGAAGCACGGTTGTCCCTGTCTTCCATTTCAATAATCTTTTTAATCTGAAAATGCCGCTGATCCCTTATGTTTTCATAATAAAGAACAGCAAAGCGACCCTGACCGATATATGCAATTTTTTCGTTCTGGCCCAAAGTTTCTGAACTTTCAAGCATTTTCATAACACATTCAAAGTGCATCGGCTGACCTGAAGCCTTATCACAGATTGCGCTAGCCATATCAGTAATGCGTTCGTTGCATTTTGGACATATGATTTCGCGTGACTTAAGTTCTTTTATTGCCTTTTCTTTCTGCAGGCGCATTTCTTCGTTTTCATGTGCTACATAATGAAATTTTTCTGCTTTAGGCGCAGTTTCATGATTTCTGTTTGAGTTACGGTTTTTGTTATTCTGATTTTTAGAATCGTTCCAGTTATGATGTCTTCGACCGTGTCTGTTTCTTTCCATAAATAATCAAGCTCCCGTTCCGAGCCGAAATTCAGTCACGGAACTGCAATTCATCAGGGTCTTCAACCAGTTTACGGCTGATAACCTGTGCAATCCTGAATATTGCGTTGTTTAAATAATCTTCATCATGAATCTTTTCCCTAAGCTCAAGCAGCCTTGGAGAAAGCGATTCTTCGCGTTCAAGAACTAAAGTTGAAACGGCATCTCTTCTTTCAGAAATCATAAAAGCTCCGAAAAAGCATTTTCTATATGATAGACACTGGGGTATCCCGGCATATCAAGAACAATTACATCAAAACGAATATAGCTGTTACTATATTGTCGATATTTTAATAGAAAACGTTTAGCCGTTTTTATAATTCTTTTTTGTTTCCTTATATCCAGAACAAGAGAAAGAAGTTCTGGATTTCCGTTAGGGAGAGTTTTTACTTCTACAAAGACCAGCGTGTCATCTTTTTTAACAATGACGTCAATTTCTCCACCCGGAGCCCTGTAATTCCTGAAAATAACAGAGTATCCGCTGGATTCAAGAAATTTAACCGCCCTGTCTTCGCCGTCATTTCCGATCTGCTTTGTTGATATGTGCAACTTTATAATTCTTCAATTTCACTTACATCAGCATCTGATTTTTCTGCAGAATCAGATCCTTTTGAAGGAACATAATCATAAGGATTTATTTCCTTTCCGTTTGTAAGCAAATAAGGTATCTTCCATTGCTTAAGGGCAGCAACATGATACGCCTTTGCCGTTTTTCCGGCTGCAAGGAACATATTTTTGCCATCCTCAAAATATACCGGCTCTGAAAAACATACTCCCAGACGTATTTTACTTATATCAAGTTTTGCCAGATCCTTCATTTAACTCTCCTAACTACTTTCATTCTATAATATTTTTCTATTATTCACAAGGACGGAAAAAATATCTGCAACAATTTCCCAAGTTGATTCAGGAATCATGCTACCTATTTCCTGGACAGAAAGAATGTCAGCTGCAATTTCATTTTTTATGACAGGAACATTTTTTTCTTCTGCAATTTCAAGAAGACGCTCTGCAAGCCTGCCCTTTGCCGAATAACTTATGAACGGAGCTTCCGCGTTTTCTGGATATTTTAATGAAACAGCCTTTTGATTTTTCATCACACCACTCCGTTTACAAATCCTATTTCGGAGTATCCGCCATAAAATTCGTTGAATTCACCCGGCTGACAGAATGCAATTTCTGCATCCGGATATTTTTCTAACAGTGCGTCTTTTATTGCCATGTCTAATTCATATTCTTCTGTAGGTGAAATGATAATTCTAGAACAAACATTCTTTTTTAAGAAAACAGCAAACCCATAGGAATGGTTACAGAATTTTAATAGAAGTGTAAACTTTTCTGCATTTTTTTCGATTGGATTTAAGAAAGCACAAAAACTTCCTTCGCCTGACTTTTCCTCATCATCGGAGGTTGTATATGTAAAAGGAATTTTTATCCAGTTTGATTTTGCATGAATTCCTCCGGTCTTAAAGCCAGTGTGATTAAACACTGCAAGAAGCCCAGCTTTTGAATCAGAAAAATCAGTGCATTCAAAAATTTTCTTAAAAAATTCCCTTGCTGGGTTTGAATCCTTTTGACCGAAAGACGAAGTTTCCCCAAAACAAGAAGACATGTTTTCGTTTCCGCCTAGGATTTCGCTTACAGCGTCCTCAGAAGGAACAATGCCTTTCTGCACAAGAATGTAGGCAGTTACAGCCGCAGCCTTTTCCCTTCCCCTAAATTTCATTCCTATTGCTCGTGCCTTAATAAAAGCAGAGCGTTCAAAGCGGACTTCCAGATTGCGCATCTGATTATAAACAGAAAGCGTTATTTCATCAGGGGTTAAACCCATTTTTTTAAAATAACTAATAAGCTGCGGATCAGAGATTTTCCCTGTCATATCCAGGGCAGAGTTTATTTTCTGAAGTCCTGCATCCTGTACAATCATCTTTACATTCTGCTGCTGAAGCACAATGCGGTTATTTTCTAGCCGGATTGTAGTAAAAAAGCCCATTCCCGGCTTTAACGGCAGTTCAGATTTTATTGAGAAACGGCCTCCGCCAAAAGCCGCAGTATAAGAATTGTTTCCATCTTTTTTAATTATACGTACATAAACAGAACTGCCCTCACTTAAAGTCCGTTTTACAGACCCGTTAGTGAGGGCAGCTGAATGCACTACAACATCAGTTTTCATGCAGTATGCTTATTAAGCCTGTGCAGCACCTGTGTGTTCAGCAGACTTTTCAGCTTTGATTGCTTCTTCCTGTGAGTGAGCAGCAGCTTCAGCAGCTTTGTTCTGTTCGTTGATGAAGTTAGAAATCTTACCACCAAGCAATTCCTTAACTTTCTTATCCTTACCGATTTTGTCACGGAGGTAGTAAAGCTTAGAGCGGCGTACTTTACCGGCACGAACGATTTCTACCTTTACAATGCGTGGGCTGTTTACAGGGAATACACGTTCAACACCAACACCATAAGATTCCTTACGAACTGTGAATGTCTTGCGAGCACCAGTATTCTTAATGCAAAGAACGATTCCTTCATAAACCTGAATACGTTCTGTTTTACCTTCGATAATCTTGAAGTAAACTTTTACAGTATCTCCTACTTTGAACTGAGTTGTAAAAGCTCTTTTCTGTCCTTCTTCAATTGCTTTAATAAGATCCATTATAAATCTCCTGAGTCGGCAGGTTTTGCATGTTTTTTCTTTTTCTTTGAACGTTTCAAAGAATGAACCTGCTCTGTTATTTCCTCAATCATCTTTTCGGCTTCTTCAGAAAGCTGTCCGTTCATGCGTGCAGTCCAAATCATATCAGGTCTGTTGCGCAATGTTTTTTCCAAACGTTTCTTAAGCCTCCACTTTCGGACATTTTCATGATTACCAGAAAGAAGAACTTCCGGTACTTCCATGCCCTTGAATACACTCGGCCGTGTATACTGTGGATATTCAAGAAGCCCGTCGCTGTGACTTTCCTCTACAAGAGACTCGCTTGAAATTACGCCGTCCACCAGTCTGTAAATGGTGTCCACCATAACTGTTGCAGCAAGTTCCCCGCTTGACATTACATAGTCACCGATAGAAATTTCGTCATCTACGTAATAGTCAATTACCCGCTGGTCAATACCTTCGTAGCGTCCGCAGATAAATATGAGTTCATCCTCGCGACTTAATTCTTTTGCTTTTTTCTGCGTAAAAGGCACACCGCCCGGAGTAAGATAAATTACCCTCTTGCGCTTTGCATTTACACTGTCCAAAGCCCGGCTTAATGGTTCAGTCATCATAAGTTGACCGGCACCACCACCGTATGGAGCGTCATCACATTTATGGTGCTTATCTAGAGCAAAATCCCTGATGTTCACCAAATCGTAGGCAATAATTCCCTTTTCAACCGCCTTGGCCATGATTGAGTTTTCAAAATAAGCCTTCGGAATCTCTGGGAATAAGGTCAGCACAGTAAATTTCATGGAATTACTCCAGAATCCAGAGGTGCATCAGCTGAATAGTCTTGTTTGTTACATCAACATCCTTTACATGCTGCAAAGTCAGCGGCACAAGAGCCTTTCTAACCTTTCCAGATGAAGAATACTTAATGTCATCTGCAAGAACAGTGCAACTCTCGGAGAGAGAAACTTCTAATAAGTAACCTGCTCCGCCTTCCAATACGTCTGTGATTGTTCCGACTGTTTCTGCCGGCGCAGTCACCGCTGCCGTTCCATTGTCACCCTTCCAAATTAAAGAGCAACCTTTTAAATCTTCGATATACCACTCATTCTCTTCAAGAGGATGAGCAAACTTACGGTCAACTACAAGTTCCCATCCATTGTACTTGCGTACTTCTTCAGGAGTTGCAATTTCCTTAAGCTTCATGTACAAGGTACCGCATCCCTCTTCTGCACTTTCTACAGTACATTTTCTTGAATCAGAACCGTGCCTCAAAGTTACTTCTTTTAATGCTGCGATATGCTCGTAGTCTCCAGAAGCACTTTCAACTTTAAATTCTCCGGTAACGCCGTGAGCGCCACGGATGAAACCAACAACAAGCTGCTCTTTACTCATCTGTAAACTTAATCCAGAATATCAAGACTGTAGCGCTTTCCGTCTTTTGAAGCAGAAGCACTAAGAACTGTACGCATGGCTTTTGCAATGCGACCGTACTTTCCGATTACTTTACCGATGTCACTTTCAGCAACTTTAAGTTGAAGAACCATGCCTTTTTCGCCTTCAGTTTCGTCCACTGAGACCGCAGATGGATCATCGACCAATGATTTTGCAATGTATTCGATCAGGTCTTTTTCCATTTTCGTTCCCTTATTAGACTAGTTTGCAGACTTTTTAGCAGCGATTTTCATCAACTTAGAAACGATGTCTGTAGGCTGTGCACCAACACCAATCCAGTAATTAGCACGATCCATGTCGATAGAAACCTGGCGTTCTTCTGCTTCAACTGGCATAAAAGTACCGATTTCTTCGATGCAAACACCGTCACGCGGGCTGCGTGAATCCTGAACTACAACACGGTAGTAAGGACGCTTTTTTGTACCGAATTTCTTAAGTCTGAGTTTGACCACTTTATAACCTCCACAGAACTCAACCGAATGTAGCCGAGTTCCGAAATTTTAAAAACATACAATGACATCCATTGTGAGCTTGAGCACTTATTCTATAGAATTACAGACATTTAGTCAATGTGACGGTAGCCGTTGAGCTGCATGAGAAATTCTATCCATGTTTAAAATTGGATTATGCGTCAGCAAAAACACGTCCGTCGTCAAGCTTAACCTGAAGCTTCTGATATTCGCAGTGAAAATCGTTTTTAAGGCGATCAAGATAGCGGGCACATTCCCACCTGCACATCGGCAGATCATGAAGAAGATAGTTTCCGCATGTTTCAGGAGTTGTAGCAGGAACCTCGTTCTGTGTAATAATCCATTCAAGACATTCGATTGTAAGGTCTCTCATATTCTGAACTGTGTATTTTCCTGTCATAATGATGTACATACCTGTAAGACAGCCCATCGGTCCTACATATACAACATCTTCCTTTACCTTTGAATTGCGAAACCATGTTGCCATAAGGTGTTCAATTGAATGAATTGCCGCAGGAGCCATTGCCGGTTCATGATTCGGCTCTGTAATCCTGAGATCATATGTAGTAAAGCCCTTGTCTTCGCGGGAAACATAAATTCCCGGTTTTAAATGTGTATGGTCAATTGTAAAGCTCTGAATAACTTCCATAAAATTCCTGCCTATGAAAAAATTTCTAGAAGAAATATATCACAGCACAAAACTGTATACAATAGAAGAGATTATACTCTTTTTTTATAACCGTCCCAATTGATGAAATTAACTTAACTTGACCGCCTGTTCTACGCATGATAATTTCTGTGCAGATTACAGGAGAAAATATGATTGTTTTCTACATTGCAGTTCTGATGGCCGGTTTTTTAGTACTTGTAAAAGGCGCTGATATTTTTGTTGATGCAAGTTCATCCCTTGCAAGGATTTTTAGTATTCCACCTGTAATAATAGGGCTTACGATAGTTGCCTGCGGAACCAGCCTGCCGGAACTTGCCGTAAGCACTACGGCGGCTTTAGGCGGAGCAAACGAAATTGCGCTAAGCAATGTTGTTGGCTCAAACATTTTTAACCTGCTGTTTATTCTTGGAGTATGCGCAGCAATTAGGGCGCTCCCTGTGGAAAAAACTTTTTTAAAACGGGATTATCCGGTTTCGCTGATTACAACTGTTTTAGTTCTAGCAATTACTGCGGTGGGCACAATAAAAGGGGGGAAAATTCTTTCACTCGCAATGGAAGCTGAGGCGGGACTTGTTTCCAGAATATCAGGAATCTTTCTGGTATTGATTTTTGTATTCTATATAATATGGATTATTGCCGAAGCCCACCGAAACCCGCCAAAAGATGAAAAGGCTGCGAACGCTCCTCTCTGGAAAGTTCTTCTTCTGACTTTGATTGGACTTATTCTTATAATCGCAGGAGGGAAAGCCGTTGTCTGCGGAGCCCAATATACTGCACGGTTTTTCGGGCTTTCTGAAACCCTGATTGGCCTTACAGTCGTTGCGGCTGGTACTTCACTCCCTGAACTTGCAACTTCACTTATTGCAGCACATAAAGGAAAATCTGAACTTGCGGTCGGAAACATAATCGGATCAAATATTTTCAACCTGCTCTTTATCCTTGGAATTTCTGCTGTACTTCATCCTGTTACAGTAAATGCCGCTTCCGTATACGACATGGCAATTCTTGCAGCGGGCACAGCTCTTACATGGATTTTTTCTGTAACCGGCAGAAAAATCGGGCGCGCAGAAGGCATAATAATGATTACATTATACTGTACTTCAACTATTTTTGCAGCATTGCGGTAAAAAAAAACAGCAGGCTTTATAGGAATCCGCTTCTAAAAAATATACATTAAATACTGCCATATGATATAATTTATTACTATAGGCAGGAACGGCTGAATGCATTTTGTAAACGCAAAAACAATTTTAAACTCGCAGGGAATAAACATCTACCGCGGATGTTCACATGGTTGCATTTACTGTGATTCGCGGAGCAAATGCTACCAGTTTACGCACGACTTTGAAGACATTGAAGTAAAGCAAAACGCTCCTGAACTTCTGGAAGAAGCCCTGCGCAAAAAACGAAAGCGATGCATGATTGGAACCGGCTCTATGTGCGACCCGTATATTCCTGCCGAAAAAGAGCTGCGACTTACACGTCGATGCCTGGAAATAATCGATAAAAATAATTTTGGTGCAGCGGTTCTAACAAAGTCAGATTTAATCCTGCGCGATCTGGACATTCTTTCACGCATAAATCAAAAGACAAAGGCTGTAGTGCAGATGACGCTTACTACCGCAGACGATGAACTGTGCCGCAAAATTGAACCGGGAACATGCACTACAAGCCGCCGTTTTGAAGTCCTCTGTGCCTGCCGCGAAGCCGGAATTCCAACCGTAGTCTGGCTAAGTCCTATCCTGCCGTTTTTAAACGACACAAAAGAAAACATAGACGGCATTATGAATTACTGCGTACGTGCAGGCGTACATGCGATAATCTGCTTTGGCATAGGGCTTACGCTGCGCGAAGGTAACCGTGAATATTTTTATTCTGCACTTAACCGGATTTTTCCGCCACGCGCCGGGGAACAATCCATAAAAGAACGATACATAAAGAATTTCGGATACAGCTACATAGTTTCAAGCCCGCACGAACGAGAGCTTATGGCTTACCTTTCAAAGCAGTGCAGTCATAATCGCATCATGCTTGGTGCAAAAAATATTTTTAACTGGATAAAGGAATTTCCTCAAAAAGATCCGCTGCAACAGAACCTGTTCTAATTCTATTCAGAAAACTTCCTTCAAATTCAACCAATAGCATCCTTTAGCGAACGGACATACTTACGGCTTACAAGGACTTCTTCACCGTTTGACATTTTTACATACATGCGGCTATTTAAGGCAGGACGCACAGATTCAATCTTCCTTACGTTTATAAGATGAGACTTTGACACCCTTATAATTCCGGCAGAACGGGCCTGTTCTTCAACCTGATACAGGCGCAGCTTTACGTTGTAGATTTCTTCAAGCGTATAGGCAAAAACCTGTTCTGAATCTGCTTCAAAATAAAGGATTTCAGAAAGCGGAATCTGAAGCCGGCTGTCGCGGTTACCGAAAGCTTCAATTTTAGGCTGTTTCTGTTCCGGCTCCGGAACTGTTTCCTGGACGACAACTGCCTCTGAAATATTTTTAGTATCAAGAATGTCAAATCCGAAAATTGCAATATAGAATATGCCGGCAGCACATGTAAATCCAAGTGTGTTCATGTCATAGCCCGGAATAGCGTGGAACAGCTGGCAGAAATAAAAAATGATTACGGTTAGAATTGCAACTGTAGTTATAATGAACTTGCGTTTTTTTCGCAGATTTTTTTCTTCAACTATAGATTTAATCAGAAGCCGCATTACGACAAATACATAGCTTATGCAGAGTGCGTCGATAACATAATGAAAGATTCCGTTTGTATGTTCAAAATGAGGGAAAATTCCGTTTTCTACAAATCTGTATGAAGAATAATAAAGATGATTAAACCGCATTCCCAGAACCATAAAGTAACTGAGCGCATGAAATACTGCAAGGACATTCATTATTATTGGATGACGTTTTTTTGCGCACAGAATCAGGACAAAGCCTAAAAGTGTAAATGGAATCCAGGCGCGGCAGATATAAATAAACTGCCATATAAGAAGAGCTTCGCTTTCTGTCTGTGCATGCATTAGGGCTAGATAACCGGCATTATTAACTGCTGTAGCAATACTGTAAAAAAACAGCCATCCATGAGCAGGCTTGGACCATCGTTTTATTATGTAAGCACACAAATAAATCATCAGTATAACGCTAACATACTGAACAGTAAGCAGCAATTTATAAAGCAAAATAATCTCCTCTCTAAAACTCCCAGCCAACATTCGCACATGAAAAGCATGCAATTGTTAAATATATTATTAGACTAAATGAAAAAATTGTCTAGGTAGTAGCATAGGCTTGCGAGCCGTTGGAGTACCCGCGGTCGTAGCTGGAGTGCGAACACGCGGAGCGATTTTACTGCGTAAAATCGTGACAGTTTAATCTGAACGACAATGAAAACAGCATTTAGACATAAAAAAAGACCTTCCGAAGAAGGTCTTTTTTCACATCCAACTAATTAGCAGTTTTACGTCGCTCCGCTCCGTGCTCCACATGGAAATTATTTACACGCCACTTTCGCGGCTGGCGAATCAGCAAAGTACTTAATTGTGATAACCAGAGCTCAGAAAAGCGAGCAGTGGCGCAGCTTTTCTGAGCGTCTATATAGCAAGAACTATCAAATACAAAAAAAAGGAACTACTTTTGACAGTAGTTCCTTTTATATTTCAGTTTAAACTATAACTTAGCAGTTTTCAGCAAAGTATTTGATAGTTCTAACCCCTTCGCGCAGGGGCGCTCGTCATTTTCGGCGCTTGCTGCGTCACTCGAAAGCTTCTTCCCGAAAATGTCTGTTCTGTGTAGCTGTTTTCATTGGAATACCCGCGGTCGTAGCTGGCGTGCGACCGCGTGGAGGTATTTTGCAACGCAAAATGCCGACAGTTCAATATGAAGATAACGAAAACTCATGTTAAACAAAAAAAGCTTCGCCTAAGCGAAGCTTTTTTTTTAATTAAGTATTAATTAGCAGTTTTCTGCAAAGTACTTAATTGTGCGTACCATCTGTGATGTGTATGAGTTTTCATTATCATACCATGAAACAACCTGTACCTGGTATGTATCGTCGTCGATCTTAGAAACCATTGTCTGTGTAGCGTCGAAAAGTGAACCGAAGCGCATACCGATAACGTCTGAAGATACGATTTCGTCTTCGTTGTAACCGAAAGATTCAGTAGCAGCAGCTTTCATTGCAGCGTTGATACCTTCTTTTGTTACATCTTTACCCTTTACAACAGCTGTAAGGATTGTTGTAGATCCTGTAGGTGTTGGAACACGCTGAGCTGAACCAATGAGTTTTCCGTTCAATTCAGGAATTACAAGACCGATAGCCTTAGCAGCACCTGTTGAGTTTGGAACGATGTTCTGAGCACCTGCGCGTGAACGGCGGAGGTCACCCTTGCGCTGTGGACCATCAAGGATCATCTGGTCACCAGTGTAAGCGTGGATTGTAGACATGATACCAGAAGCGATTGGAGCGTAATCGTTAAGAGCTTTAGCCATTGGAGCCAAGCAGTTTGTTGTACAAGAAGCTGCAGAGATGATGTTGTCATTCTTTGTAAGAGTCTTGTGGTTTACGTTGTAAACGATTGTTGGAAGATCGTTTCCAGCAGGAGCTGAGATTACTACTTTCTTAGCACCAGCTGTGATGTGAGCAGCAGCCTTGTCTTTTGCACAGTAGAAACCTGTACATTCAAGAACTACGTCTACTTTGTTAGCTGCCCATGGACAGTTAGCTGCGTCTTTTTCTGCAGAAATTTTGATTTCTTTTCCATCTACGATGATAGAATCTTCTGTAGCTGATACAGTGTGTTTTCCTTCACCGATGCGGCCCATAAAGCCACCCTGTGCTGTATCGTACTTCAAGAGATGAGCAAGCATTTTTGGGCTTGTCAAATCGTTGATAGCAACAACTTCATAACCATCAGCTTCAAACATCTGACGGAAGGCCAAACGACCAATACGGCCAAAACCATTAATAGCAACTCTAACTGCCATGATTAATCTCCTAAAAAATTAATTAGTTACTTCAAGAATAATGAATTTTAATTTATTCGTCTATAGAATTTCATTCTTTTCCACGGCTTAATTTTTTTTATTTTATCAATTGGATATAAGTTTACCGGAAGCATCAATTGAATAGGCTGAAGTAGAATCTTCTTCCCCACTCTGCTGGCAAACCTTAATCTGATTATAATATAATCCCGGATTTGAAATTACAACAATTTCCTGCGAACTCAATTCTGAATAATCCCTGTCAAAATATACCGGATAAACAATTGTATTGTCCGTGATTCCTGTAAATGTAACACCACCCATCACTGCAGAAGCACCAGCACCTGTCGTTGATTTTACCTTAATCCTTGATAGCCTTGTATTATTGCTTATGGTAAGCATTTCAGAAGTTGTTACAATGTCTGTTCCAACCGATGCAGCAGCAGTTCTGTTTACGGTTACATTTGAAAGTTCTATATTACCGCCTATACAGTTGATTAAAAAATTATCATAACTGTAACTGGCAGTTTCAATTGAATCTACATTGATTGTCAGATTCTGGATTTTTATGTTTCCATTAGTTATTATAAATAATTCTGTATTTCTTGCCTGTATAATACCGCCTTCAACAGAATCTCCTTTTATTGTAATTTTAGGAGAATAAGAATAATTACCAATTGAAGCATATTCATTATCATCTTCTTCTGGTGAATCATAGAAAATTGAATCAAGAGTTCCTTTTATAATTATTGTATATTCCTCTATTCCGTTGGGATCAAGTGCCTTAACTTTCTGTACTGCCGTATCAATAAAATCAAAAGGATCAAAATAAGAACCCGAAGCAGTTGAAGAACCGCCGGAAGCAACATAGAAAACGAGGTTTTCCTTTAATTTTAAAAGTTCTTCCGAAATATAAAGCACCGCAGGTGTCCCAGAAAAATGTACGGAAGTCCCGTTTGGAGTCCATTTGTCCGTGCACATATTTGCAAAAACATTTATTTCTTCTGTGCATGTATATACGCTGCTTGTACACGCGGCATCAGAATAAAACGTAAAGGTAACGGAATATACTCCCGGAGAAACCTGTGCAGACGCATTTGTTGAAGAAAGATAGAATCTTGCCGGTAAATCCGCAGTAAAATCAAGGGTTTCAGTTACTGTCGTTCCGTCGGATTGTTTCCATTCTGCTTTTGCCATAGGAATTTTAGTCTTATCATATACAGAAACAGGAAGCTCTACAGTTCCAGTTCCAGCCTGATATGGTTCAAGAATAAACGTAAAATCATGTGATGCTGCGGAAATTGTGCGGTCTGTTGTATCTGAATAAGTAAAATACTTTTTTGCTACAGAAGAAGAGTCCAATGCATTTATTGTAAATCTGTACAATCCTGTAGGAATATAAAGAGAAAAAGTCCCGTCGTCATTTATTTCAAACTCTGACATTCCGCCAGAAACATATACTCCAGAAAACTTAATGTTCAATTTTGAATAATCTGGAACAGCACTTCTTGAATCGGAAAGATTAAAGCTGGTACTAAAAGCGGCGTCATTTTGTTCAGAACAGTTTATTACAGCCCTGCCGGTTACCTTAATCAAGTCAGATGAAGCTGATTCTTTCGTTACTTCGTTCAATAGAATCAACTGTCCTTCAGAAACTGAAGAACCCTGAGAACATCCAGTAAAAAATAAATATGTTAAACCAAAAAGAACGGCAAAAATCTTTTTCATCATATCCTCCAGATTATTCCGTGACCGTAAGCAAAAGAACGGCATTTGTCTTTACATCTTTATACGTGCCGGAAATATGTACAAAATAATTTCCGGCAGGATAACCATCCGGAAGTTCAATTTGATTTCCGGAAATAATGCCGGACGGTAATTCATAGTCGTAATAGCAGATTTTAGAGATTCCAAACGTGCTGAATTCGTTTCCCGGATAATCATATAAAGTTCCGTTAATTGAAACCTTTACGGTTACAGTATGAGCAGTACCGTCCCTGGGAACAGAACTGCTGCTCAGGCTAAATATAATTTCATCACCAAGAGCTGTATTTATTGTTGCAGAACCGGTAGAAGGAACAACAGCAATTTCTCCATCTTTTAACTGCAGAATATAATTATTTTCAATTTTAAAAATTGAATACGGATCTTCCTCTGTATTATATGTACTGTAGTCGGATGTAAGGACTGCGCCGGCCGGATCATCTGTATAAGTTGACCTGTAAAAATAAATTTCTGAACCTTCGATATTTCCTAAAATATTGAAAACAGCTCCGAACTTCGTCATGTTAAGATTACTTCGGATTGCAGGATTCTGTTTTACATTGTAATTATCCCATATATTAACAGTTCCCTTCAGGTAAAGCTTACTTGATTCAACAAGTGCTCCGGCTGACTTTGAATCTCCTGTTGTAATGTAATTTCCTTCAATGGTCGTATTTTCCAAAGTTAATTTTGAGTCTGAACCTGCATACAGCCCGGCATCCGGGCCGACAGAAACATTATGCTTTACCGTGCAGTTTTTTAAAAGCGCGGTCCCCAAAATTTTAATTGCAGCCTTTTGAACTCCATCATAATTTGTTCCGCTTCTATAATCATTGTTTCGGATAACACAGTCAGACAGGGTAAAAGCTGTTACACCAGAATTAACCGTTATAAGCGGACTGGATGAAACTTTACCGGAATCAGGAAGATTTGTTTCATCTGTAAAATCAATTATTGCGCCACCGTCAAATATAAGATTTGAGATTTCAATATTTGATGATGAAACTTCGAGCAGTGCAAAATTAACAGGATCTGCAGATGAATAGCGGTAAAGCGTTGCAGTAACTCCTTCTTGTGAAAGCAAACTTAAGCTATTTAAATCTGTTCCCGAAGAAAGAGCTTTATTGCACACAAACACAGTTCTTTCTGATTCATTAAGTTTAATCCGCTCTGCAGCCGTCGCAACAGTCTTTACTGCCTTTTCTGCAGAAATGCCAGAATTAGTATCGTCTCCATTTAAAACATCAATGTATACGCTTTCTAAAGTCCAGCGCGCATATAAATCTATTGACTTGGAAAATCTCTGCTCGCCTGAAGCAAGTGGCTCTGTAAAACCAGAATCCATATACCAGCCTTTAAAAATCAGCCCGGAATGAGAAATATGATTTTCGTAGCCTGTAAAATCAAGTTTTGTAGAAGAATTAAACGTAGTAACCGGGGTAAAAGAACTTTCCCAAACGGAAACGTTTTCATTTTCATATGGATTTATATGATAGGTGACTGTATAAGGCGTATTCAATTCAGTGTATGAAACTTGAGGACTTGTAGAAGTTGAAAACGGCTTTATATCTACAAACTGTATCTTTTTAGAAATTACGTTCCCGTTAAGATCTAAAAAACTTAAAACCAGATAGTAATAGCCGGCAGTAAGGTTTGAACCGAAAACTTTTATTACAGCGTTTGCCCCGGAATCGGCCTGAGGTGTAATTTCAACACCGCCGGAAACAGTTACCAGCACAGTTCCGTTCAGTTTTTTTAATTCAGCAGAAACGCTTGAACAGCCAGCCTTTGGATACTGAACAATAACCGAATAGGAACCGCTTCCTGTTTCATCAAGTTCAAGTTTTATTTCTATTGAATATTCCTGACCAACAGCGAGTTCTTTTTCTACTGAACAGGATGCAGCTTTTAAAAGTGCTGAATCCTGTTCAATGTATGCATCCAGAGAGAATTTCCATTTTCCTGAGCATAAACTGTAAGTTTGAGAAACAATTTCATCGGCAGATGTATAAGTATAAGTTTTCAGTTCGCCGCTACCGCTCAATGGAGTTAAAGTCAGTTCAAATTTTTTAAAGCTGCTTAAATTTATATCAGGAGGGACAATGTTTCTGCTTTCGGATGAGGAAGATTCAACTGAATCTGATTTAACAGCCGGTCTGAATGAAACGCAGCACAAATCAGAAGCCTCTGTTTTTCCAGAAAGAATACCAGAAAGCACTGCGTAAGAATGGTTCTGTCCTGTACCATCAGAACAGGAAGCCGTAAGCACTAAAAAGAGGAATGAAAAAATTGCCGTAAAAAAAATATTTTTTCCTTTCATATAAACTTTCCCCAGCTAATTGATTTCAATCTGCACGGTATCTCCGTACTGGTTGCCAGAACTGTCTACCACAACAACAAGAATGTCATATACTCCGGCCGGAAGACTGCTGTAATCCCATGAATAATGATTTTCTGTTGTCGTATAAATATAGTCTGCATTAATTATCCATATATATTGCGCATAGCCGGAAGCTGCACTTAAATTGAGAGTATGAGTTGATTCATCAACAATGCTGTCTGCGGAAGGCAGTTCAATATCCTTTTGACTATAATCAAGATCCGGTGGATTGATTACAATTCCCGGATTAACAGGAAGTGCCTGCCATTTTGCAATGTAAGTAACATCTTCATATCCAAATGTTTCCGGCAGCGTAATGACATTTGTACCGTCCAAAGTCCAGCCTAGGAATGAGTAACCGTCGCGGGTTGGGTTTACGGTGGTGTCTGGGATAGTGGACAGAGATTGTAAATACTTAACAGTATACTCTTCTACCTTTGAGTCATAATTTAAATCAAACTTAGCTGTAGACCTAATCAATCTATACACAATATCTAAATTGTAACTATAAGAATCATTTTTATAGTCCATTTTTAAATTATTTGGATAAAAATAGTCATACTCGTAACCAGTTTTATTAATTTTATATGAACTTATATCCATTGATCTAGCCTGGGCATATGTAGTCTCTGTCTGTATTGTTTTTTCAAAAGTGCTATCCGAATACCATGAATTATCTCGAAGAGGATCTTCAAAGCAATAACGGATAGTAACATTATATGTACAATCCTTTGGAACCCAATGAGCTGTATATGAAACATTTTCATAGAATATATTTGTTAATGGATTAGACTCCAGTTCAATTGAAGTTAATCCACCAACATTAGAAGAAGTCCAATGAGAGAATTCATAGGCATCATCCCAAACAGTAGCTTCGATCGAAACAGTTTCTGATGTTTTATATCTTCCAGAATGAGAATCATCTATTTTAATTAATTTGGTTTCTGAATTTGTAACAATTTCGTTATAAATTGTTACATGAATGACTTTTCGTTTATATTTTACCTCAATTACAGTTGAATCATCCACAGCAGGAACCTGCTGTACAATATCCAAAAGATCAAAACCTTCTCTGTAGTAATATGAATAATTATTTTTTATGTAATTCCATTCTTCATCAGAAAGATCTTCTGCTTCTGTTTGTTCTCCATAATAACAAGTCTTACTTTCATCCGTATAGAACACAATTGAATAATCATCTTCTGTCTCAGATTCCAAAAGATACTTTACGGTATACTTATACTTCCACTTATAATAAACCGCTACAATGGTTGTACCTTCTTTTATTATCTGTTCATCAACAGACTGTGCTTCATAGTGAGAATCAAGCCCGTCATCATCTGGCGTCAGAAGAACAGCTTCCGTATATTCACCCTTTTTGCCGTACTGAATTTTTGTTTCGCTAAATTCGAATTCACCGGTATCTTTGTTCTGCAGGTAATGTTTTACGGTATAAGCGGCATCAAGATACTCATAATAGATGTATACTTCTGTACTTCCGTCTTCCAGAATAATCTGCTGGTCAATCTGGAGTGCACGATACTGTGCATAAGTGTAATTATCCGGAAAATCTGCTTCAGAAAGGGGCTGGGCCCTTGTATATGAATCAACCTGTCCTTTTCCTGTAGTCTGCTTTACATCTGCGTAAACAGTTTCATCATCCTTGTCCTGAAACATATGATGAACCGTATACTCAACGTCTTCTATAAGGTGCCATTTAGCAACAAAGGAATATAACTCAAAATTTACATAGACACCCTGCACAAGGCCCGAACCGTCAGTCATTACAGAGGCAGGTTTTGTAGTCCCAAAACATTTCCAGCCTACAATCCTATAGCCGGGCTTACATTTACATAGATCAATATATGGAAAATCCTTTACAGACGCTATTGTTCCGAGTAGAAAATATTTTTCTACACGCTTATATTCACAACCGCTTGTATCCCCCGGCAAACAGGAATAAAAAGAAAATTGAGTCAGCAGCGGAGCCTTAATTCCGTCATCAAGGTCGTCAAACCAGGACATGTCGCAGGCAGAACAAAAAACACCCGCCACAAGAATGAGAATGATTGAAATGTATTTAAAAAATCCGTTACGAATCATTTTCATCTATAGTATACCACCTATAACCTAAAACCGACACAAAAATACGATTCCATGAACATTGTATGCATTCTGTTCATCGGTTCGTAAACAAGTTCTGTTCCAAGTTCAAGTACAAGCTTATTAGTTGTCTGAAACCAAATAGAAGTTCCGCCCTGACCGCCTATGTATGCAAAATAGTCTTCAGACGGACTTGTCCTGATAGTTGTATTATTATGATACGATACGTCATACTTTATAAAAATTGCGTTCGCACCGCCCTTTATGTTCCAGAAAATATGATTTTTTAAAAGCTCTTTCTGCCAGATTAAATTTGACTCAAGCCTTATAAGCGGAAAATCCAGTGAATAGAATACGTCAGAACTGGTAAACTCTGTAAACGAGCCTTCCATGTTAAGCCCGAGTCTTACAGTCTTTATAAGAACCGGCATACAGTAGAGTTTCGCATTAAATGCCGGAACAAATTTTGAATCACTGTATTCAAAAAGCCCTTCTACAAAAGTCGGATTAAGCATACTCATTCCGACCATTGGAGTAACATCAAATTTAAAATGGGCATTCATAAAATCACGGCGTTTTTTCCTTAAAGCATCTCTAGCAAGGCGCTTTTCGTTCCTTTTGCGCTCTTCCTCTTCTTCCCGTGCAAGACGTTCAGCTTCTTCTTTTTCGCGGGCAAGCCGCTCCTGTTCCAGCCGCTCCTCTTCCTTCTGTTTTTCCAAGGCAAGCCGTTCCTGTTCTGCCCGCTCACGTTCTTCTGCCTCCCTTGCGAGTCGCTCTGCTTCTGCCTTTTCACGGGCAAGGCGCTCTTCTTCTGCAAGTCTCAGTTCCTCTGCTTTTCTGCGTGCAATTTCATCATAATAAGGATTAAGGTTTATTTCCCCGGATGTTGAATTGAGTCCGCTGGGGTTGGTTACCTTAAGGTTCCAAAATCCGCCCGAAGTTCCTTTTACAATAAAACCGGATGCAACAGCCGTTCCATCTGCATTGCCCTTTGAACTGAATTCCAGCTGACACGGAAGTTCTTCCTTAGTTTCTGAATTTATAAGCACTGCCACAGATTCTTCCGTAATATTGGAAATTACGGAAGGAACCATGATTTCTTCTTCTGAAATTGCCTTTACCGCCGGATTTTTTTCATTCACTCTTATTTTAGGTTCAAGAGCCTTTGTAATGTCAAAGAATTTCCATTCAGAAACCTGCGCCTTTCTTCCCAAAAAATCGTATGCCGTTATCTGATATTTATAGCGCCCGGCCGGAATTGAAAATTTTATTTCATTTTTTTCGGTCTTATATGAATGAACATTGTTTTCATCATCAACAGAGACTACGGTAACTTCGTATTCAAGGGCATTTTCGTCCGCTTCCCAATTCAATTTCTGCTTGAATTTGGACTGTCCGTATGCAAATGAGAAGATCAGAATATAAAGAAGGATAAGCGAAAATCTTTTATTCACCATACATCTTTCCCGGATCTACAGTCTTTATTTCTGAAGGCAGACCAAAATTAATTTCAAAGTTGAATACGGATTCTGAACTCTTCTGTTCTTCAAAACCGTCTGCGGCATGAGAATATGCAGTAACATGCCATTCAAAGCCGCCTATATCCAGCTGTGCAAGTCTCTTCAGGCGCACAGAAGTCTTCTTTGTTCCATTTACTTCATACACCTTCTTGAGCGTTCCGTCAATTTTTTTCTGATACAGTACAAAGTCATAGTCCGTAGCGTCTTCTACAGGTTTCCATTCAAAATCAACAAAGCGGTTGTTTCTGAAAAATGCACCGTTCATTACGGTTCTGTCTTCCGGCTTTAAAAGTTCTGCCTTTTTTAGGGAAGGAATTTCTTTTACTTCGAATGAACGGAATCCCTGAGCCGAAAGATTTTTGCCGCCCGCAGAAACAGCCTTTACAGTCCAGCGGTAGAAACCTGCCGGAATGCGTTCTATTCTGGCTTCTGATTTTACTGTCCTTACGCTCTGATAGCTTCGGTAAGAGCCGTCCGGCTGAAGTTTTTCCAACTCAAATACTGCGCTTGCGGCAGGATCGCCGTATTTCCATGAGAACAGAGTTTTTTCGCGTACAGCCTTAAGCCCAGAAATCTTTGCAGAATCTTCCGGCAAAGAAAGCTGAACGGTTTTCCTCATCCTTACTTTGAATGAAACGTCGGAAGGATTACTGTACCTGAACGGACGGAAATCGCTTTCCCTGCTTACTGCCTGTACCGTAAAATACAGTTCCTTAGGTTCCCTGTTCATTGCTGATTCAGGAACCGCAATATCAAATCCAGTCTTTTCTATATCTGAATATTCTGCAATAAGAGTTTCTGAATCCGGGTCATAAAGCCTGATGTTATAGTAATCTGCTTCCGGCACTTTTACCCATTCGCAGTGAACGATTCTGTCGTCATAAAGCGTAATTACACTGTTTTCCGCAGGGGTAGCAATTACAGGAGATGCAAGATTATCAAGTACAAAGAGCTGCCTTGTTTCTGAGCGGATTTTTTCTGCTCCCGAACCGTTAGAAATTTCAACGCGCCAGAAATATCTTCCGCCATTAAGGTCAATGCCGTTAAATTTGATTCCGTCAGATTCCTTTTCATATACAAGTTTTTCAAAATTACTTGCAGAAGAAATCTGAAGCACATAAGTTTCCTTTGAATCAGGCGACATGAGCGAACTGTGCGTATAGCGGCACGTAAAATCCATGGTAGAAAGCTTTGTTCTTTCTACTTCATAAAGATCCGGCGGGTAAACCAGCCTGCAGACAGCCGGAAGGTATTCCTGGACAGTGAATTTCTTTGTAACAGACTGAAGTACTTCGCCGTCTGCGTCTGTCTGAATGACCTTCCAGTAATATGTACCAGCAGGAATCTTATCTGAGCCAAAGCGTTCCTGAAACCTTGTTTTTTCTGTCTTCCTGCTGAATACAACTGAATTAAAGCCTGAATCTGAAGCAGCAACAAGTTCGTAGCCTGCACTTTCTGCATTTCCCTTCCAGCCAAAAGAAAGGGAAATTCCGTCTTTTTCTGCAAGAAGCACTGTTCCGTCAGAAGGAAATACTGTTTCCGGCGGCAGTGAAATTCTCTGTTCAGAAACCGTAAAGCTTCTTACCGGAGAAGTTCCCCTGTATTCTATTGAATTTTCGCCGTAATACGGAGTTACAGTCCAGTAATAAGTTCCACTTTCAAGAGAATTTAAAGAAACGCGCTGTGCGAGAATCTGTTCTGACAGTACAGGATTCTTCATATCCCTTGATTTTGAAACATCCAGCCTGTAGAATTCGGCATGCCTGTTTCCTTCCCATGCAAACGGAATGACTGGAGCCGTCTTTTTATATGTGAATGTTGAATTATCTGCCGGAGAAGAAAGCATAACAGGAGAAGCATAATCTACAAAGATTCGTCCTGATTCCGCAGATTCTTTCTGCTCGTTATAGAAAATGCGCCAGTACATTGCGCCTTCTGGAAGCGTATCAATATAGCATGATGTCTTTTCCTTTATGTGCTGCGTTTGTTCAATTTCAGAGAAATCCTTGTATAGGGAAGTCTGAACAACAATGTCGTCATTTTTTTCCGCATCAAAGAGAGTCCATGCAAGTTCAACGCGCTTAGGTTCTCTGTCAAAAGAAAGGATATGAAGTTCTTTTGGAACAGAAGTAACAGAAATCCTGCGCTTTTTAATGACAACATCAGGAACAGACTTTTCTTCTTTCTTTTCACCGGTCTTAGCTTCCAGCTGTTTTTCGATTGTAACCGCCTGCCCCTTAGAAATGCTTTCCTTTTCACCGGAAACTGTTTCTACCCTTGCAATACCGGCCTGTACCGTAACGGAGTTTACACCGCTTCCAGAATTTGTAACTGCAGAAATACGGCTTCCCGGTTCACAGGCAACGTCAGAACCGTCTTCAAGTTTAAGGTGAATTGCCTTGTTTTCCGTTACAGACGTACTGTCTACAGAGACAGAACCGTTTCCCACGCTAAGATAATATCCGTTTTCATTGTAAAAAACCTGAATCATCGTGCTGGCAAGGATATCAATTTTTGTACCGTCTTTGAAACAGATTGTTGCATAGCTCTGCTCTGCCGTACGAATTTTATCAGCATTGTACAGGGGCGCATTCTGCCACAGGCGTTCCCATACAACCCTGTCGTTGAACTTTCGGTGAGCAATTTTATATTTGTAAACTATTGTTGCAATTGCTTCCTTGTCGCGTCGTATTGTATGCCTGTTCATTTCCCTGAAGAAGAATGTAAGGCTTGTACAACAGACTGCAACACCCATGAAAACAATGAATGCATCAAGTAGCCTTGACTTTATTTTCTTCCTCATCCAGATTAACCTTTTCAAAATCAGGAGTTTCAATACCGAGCAGTTTCCTTACGTCATTAAGAGACTTAGGACCTTTCGGTCCGACTGCACATTCACAGTCTTCATCAAGAACAAAGTCCGGTTCGTTAGTCCTGAAAAATTCCGTTATGTTGAATTGAGGCATATTTACAACGCCGTAAAAATGCTGCTTACCCTTTCCTTTTACTTCAAACGTTACAGGAATCTGCTCAACAATAATTTCGAGTGCTGAATTTTCTTCAGAAATCGTATAATTATTTTCAGGGCAGCGTATGTAATCCATCTTAATCAGATTGTAAGTATCTTCCGTAAGCAGAATGTCTGTTCCGCACGGCTTATTGGAAGATTCTGTACGGCTTGCAAGATTTACGGCATCCCCGATAGAAGTAAATTCCATTTTATGCATGGAGCCCATAAAACCGACTGTTGCGCGTCCGGAATTGAGTCCGCATCCAATTCTGATATGAGGCTTGTATTTTGCAAGAGGGTCGTTTGCATGTTCTTTAGTAAATATTTCTGCATCCTTATTGTATTTCATAAGGGCATAACGCATGGCAACAGTTGCCCGGATTGCATTAATGGCATCATCGCGGCGGTGAACTTCGTGACGCATTTTAAGGTATTCTTTTCCAGGGTCGCCGTCTTCTAGCTCTTCAAACTCCAGACTTTCATCCCTAAGAACGCCCCAGCAGGCCATAATTGCGTCGCCTTCAAATTTATCCGGGGTTCCGCCTGTTATGGAAATGCAGTTTACCATGCGACTCATGTAATCATTCAGGAACTGGATTATTTCTGCAGAAGACTGTTCGCCAAAACGCTTCTTGAATCCGTCAGAAATTGCAGTAAAACCGCGGATGTCGCTGAAAAATATAGTTATGTCCTTAAGGTGAGGATCAAAGTCAATTTCCTTGCGTACAATAGCCCTTGCAACTCCCTTGTTTGTAAGGCGGGAAACTGTGTTCAGAATATCGCGTTCTGCAAGGGTACTGCGCATAAGTACACCGATTTCGTCATGGCGTCGTACGCGTACAATATCGTCAAACAGGGAAGTATTAAAGTTACCCTGATTGATTTCGTTTGAAATTGCAGTAAGCTTTTCCATAGGCCTGGAAATTGATTTTGAGAAAAACCATACGATACAGATTGCAATTGAAAGGATTGCGACCGTAAGATAAATGTTTCGTTTTGTCGTAGAATTTACGGCTTCAAGAATTATGCGCATTTCTACTTCTGTAATTACAGAGCAGTTTCCGTTAGAAAGTTTTTTATACGCACCGATATATTCAACACCGTCGGAATTTTTATATGTAATCTGCTTGTTGTCAGACTGACTGTGAATCATTTCTTTAACAAGATATGTGTCGTTCATATCCATTGCACTCATCATGCAGATAATATCTGGATGAACCAGAACGATTCCTTCGTCATTAACCATAAAAGACTGATTTATTGCACCGGAAGAAAAGTTTTCGTTAAGCTGCTCAGAAGAAAAGCAGATGAGGACATTTTCTGTCCGGTTGTTACTGACTAGCGTACAGTAAATTGAAATCATAGGAACATTGAAAAACGGTGAACAGTTATCTAGCTTAATATTTGCTGAACCGGATGTCTGTCTTTCTGCAGATTCCTGAGTTATATATTCCTTAAAAAGTGACGGTTTAATTTCGTGATAAGCGAAGAAATAGGCGTTTGTATATGTACGCCCGGATGATAAAAAGCTTATCCCGGCGATATCCTTGTTTCGTTCAAAAAAACGTACGGAATTTTCGCGGTTCTGGGTTTCGTTTTTTCCGCTGGTATCAAGCTGGTCAAAAAACATTCCGGCCGCAGAAACTATGGAAGAAATACGGGTTTCACAGTCCGCTGCCGTACGTGTATTGATTGTCATGTTGTTGTCTTCGGCATTGATCAGTGCATCTGCAGAAACAAAGTAAGATACAAGAACTGTAATAAGTCCAAGTGAGATTATAATCATGCAGGAAATGATGCCTACTAATTTAGCACCAATATAACTTCGTCTCGCTGCATCTTTTTCAGCCTTTAACTGCTGCTTTTCCTTGAGAATCTTGTCCTGTTCGTCGGCCTTATTTTTAAAAGGTTTTTCCCAATCATAAGCTTCATCTGAATAACCGGGATCAAACTTTGTCTTTTTGGCTACAAAACTTCCGTATGATAAACTGTCCATATGCGTAAAAACCCAATATATTATCGGCTATTTTGCGCTATTTGTTTAGTAAATTTTACGGAAACCTAGTGCAGAAGTTTAATATAGTTAAATAAAAAAATAGCTTCCAGTCGGAAAACATTTTTTAAAACCGCCCGCTAGCGGGCTACACGCTGTTTATGGCTTAGGAACTTTAGAACATGCCGCTATCGCGGCAACCATAAACAGAGTGTTTTTGAAAAATGTTTTCCTTCTTCACGCTATTTTTTTACAGATCATCTAAAACTTTGCATTCGCATTTACACACGTCTCAAGCGAACAGCAGGCTGTTAGAGCCGGCGGTTACTTTTATGGAAGAACCTTCGGCGAATTTTCCGGCGAGAAGTTCCTTTGACAGAGGATTTTCTACCCAGGTCTGAACAGCCCTCTTTACAGGGCGGGCACCAAAGGCTGGGTCGTAGCCTTTTTCGCAAAGGAAATTAACTGCGCTTTCATCAAAGGTAAGCGTAATGCGGCGGTCTTCCAGTCTGTGTGCAACACGTTCAAGCTGAATGCGTACAATTCCACCGATACAGTCTTTTCCGAGTTTCTGGAACATTACAGTTTCATCAATTCGGTTCAGGAATTCCGGGCGGAAATGCTGCTTTAAAAGCATATCAATTTTTGCACGGGTTTCAGGGCTGACAGTGGTGGTTTCGAGAGCCTCAACCACCGAACCGTTCGAACTGGCCTCTGAAGATTTTTCTGCATCATCCAGAATAAGTTCGCTTCCCAGATTGCTTGTCATTATGATGATTGTGTTCTTAAAGTCCACAACACGTCCCTGACCGTCTGTCAGACGGCCGTCATCCAGAACCTGAAGCAGAACATTGAATACGTCAGGATGCGCTTTTTCTACTTCATCAAATAGGACAACGCTGTACGGACGGCGGCGAACTGCTTCTGTAAGCTGACCGCCTTCATCATAGCCTACGTATCCCGGAGGCGCTCCAATAAGGCGGCTCACACTGAATTTTTCCATGTATTCCGACATATCAATTCGGGTAAGCGACTTTTCATCATTGAACAGAAAGTCCGCAAGAGTTTTTGCAAGTTCCGTCTTACCAACACCTGTAGGACCAATAAACAGAAATGAGCCGAGTGGTCTGTTCGGATCGCTTAAGCCAGAACGGTTTCGGCGGATTGCATCGCTTACAACCTGAACGGCATCGTTCTGACCTATAACCCTTTTATGAAGGACTTCCTCAAGCTGAAGATATTTCTGTTTTTCGCTTGTCATCATCTTTGCAACAGGAATTCCTGTCCAGCTTGAAACAACCTTTGCTATGTCTTCTTCTGTTACGCTCTGACGCAAAAGACTTTCGCGGCCGGGATTATCTTCCTTGTTTTTGTCGGCTTCTACAGCCTGTGCAAGCTCTTTTTCAAGTCCCGGAATTATGCTGTACTTAAGTTCAGCGGCTTTTTCAAGATTACCTTCGCGGGTAAATTTTTCTTCTTCAAAGCGGGCTTGCTCAAGTTTTTCCTTAAGAGTTCGGCTTTTGTCAATTTCCGACTTTTCATTCTGCCACTGAAGGCGCATTGCATCCCTTTTACCGGAAATTTCTGCAATTTCCTTTTCCAGTTTTTTAAGGCGTTCCTTACTTGCAGGATCATCTTCCTTGCTGAGCGACTGCTTTTCTATGCTCAGCTGAAGAAGCTTTCGTTCAACCTGATCAAGTTCTGTCGGCTGACTTTCTATTTCCATCTTAAGGCGGCTTGCAGCTTCATCCACAAGGTCAATTGCCTTATCCGGCATAAAACGGTTTGTGATGTAGCGGTTGGAAAGAACAGCCGCACTTACAAGGGCTTCGTCTTCAATGCGCACTCCATGATGAATTTCATACTTATCCCTTAAACCGCGCAGGATGGCAATTGTATCCTCAACAGTCGGTTCAGAACAGTAAACCTGCTGAAACCTTCGCTCAAGAGCAGCATCCTTTTCGATATATTTGCGGTATTCATCCAGGGTCGTTGCACCGATTACATGAATTTCTCCGCGGCTGAGCGCAGGCTTAAGAAGATTGGATGCATCCATACTTCCTTCGCTTGCACCAGCACCTACAATCGTATGAAGCTCATCAATAAACAGAATTATCTGTCCTTCGCTTTTTGTAACTTCAGTGATTACAGCCTTCAGCCTTTCTTCAAATTCACCACGGAATTTTGCACCGGCTACAAGGCTTCCCATATCAAGGGAAAGAAGCCTTTTATTCTTAAGCGATTCCGGAACGTCTCCGCCCGCAATACGCCTTGCAAGTCCTTCTACAATGGCTGTTTTTCCTACGCCAGGCTCACCAATTAAAACAGGATTATTCTTTGTACGGCGGCACAGTACCTGCATTACACGCCGGATTTCTTCATCACGACCGATAACCGGGTCAATTTTGTCCTGACGTGCACGGGCAGTAAGGTCTGTACAGAACTTCTGAAGGCTCTGCATTTTGCTTTCCGGATCCTGGCTGTCTATAGTCTGGTTTCCGCGCACAGATTTAAGGGCTTCAAGAACTGCTTCATAGGTAATTCCATTCCTCTTTAAAAGTTCGGTGACCCGGCCGTCAGATTTTGTCATAGAAAGAAGCAGATGTTCACAGGAAAGATACTGATCCTTGAACTTAGACATTTCATTTTCTGCCTTTGCAAGAACCTTTTCGGCCTCGCTGGAAAGGCGCATCTGAGTATTTCCGGTAACCTTTGGATATGAAGAAAGAAGTTCCTGTACTTCTGATTTTAAGCGGGAAAGATCAGCGCCTATACGTTCTATAACAGGAGGAACAATTCCGTCCTGCTGATCCAAAAGGGTATACAGAAGGTGTTCAAGACCGATTTCCGAGTGGTCATTTTTTTGTGCAAGGGCGCTTGCATTCTGGAGGGCGTCCTGCATTTTTAGTGTAAAGTGTTCGTAATCCATATTTGCCTCCATCTTTTCTTAAAATCTAAGAAGAAAAAACCGGAACGGCAACAAAAAAATGCTCTAAAAAAATATAAAAAAAAGCGGAAAGATTATTCTTTCCGCTTTTCATAAAATCTGTAGAGTCCTATGCGTTTTCCTGGGAATCTGAAGCTTCTGCCTTTAACTTGTCTTCCCTATTGGAAATATCTCCGTTCAGCCTGCGGATTTCCTGAAGGATCTCAACAACGGCTTCTTCACTTGCAGAAAGCACTGCGCTGTCATCATTAAGGAATTTTTCAGCAGCAAGAATTCCAAGCTTTTTAAGCTGTTCATCCTTTTTTGATTCAAGCTGATGCTTTTCTATTCGAATTACACTTTTGTCACTAAAATCCTGAACGGCATTTCCTGCCTGAGCCAGAGCCTTTTTTGAGGACTCCACAAATTTATCCATTCCAGATTTAAATTTTTCCTTTAATTCTTCTTTGTCCATAAAAAACTCCTGATTACTTTAAATATACAGCGTTTCTGCCAGATTGCAAACAAAAAAGAACTGCCGGCTGATCTTTATTTTGACGGACGCTGCAGCGCAATTACCGTAAGGTCATCTTCCTGAACGTCTTCCTTGCAGTATGCATAGTAAACATAGTTCGGATTCTTAGGCTTAACTTCGTTTCCATCCTTATCCTTTGGATAAACCGCATATTCTGAATACCCGCTGAAATGTTCTTTCAAGAAACTGTCTATGGCTGTATCAACCTCTACCCAGTCTTTTGCAGTGGCAGTTACAGGCCTATAGATACGGAACACTTTTTCTACCGCAGCAAGTGCCTTAATGCACTCCTCTACAGTTCCCTCGCAGTTAGAAAAATCGAATTCAAGAATTTCCCCGGCAGTCGGATTCTTTTCTTTCGTAAGTATGTATTTCTGCCTTTTTAAAACCGCTTCAAAGATTGCCTCTACGCGCTTTTCTCCAAATTCTTCCTTGTCTGTTTCCCATTCAAGGTTTCCGTATTCGTCAACAATCTGTTCACCGTCAGAATTAAGCTTTGGCTTTAGAATCGGCGAATAATCATGATTTCGTTTTGCGCGTCCGTTTTCTTCAATACCGTCAGTATACAGAAGAAGGATGTCTCCTTTGTTCAAAGAAGCCTTTTCTACTTCAAAACCGCCCTTCATCTGAACCATAAATGACGGGAAAGGTCCTACTGCAGGTGTCTCCTTAAGTTCGCGCCTGTTTATGACTCCAGATGCACTGTCGTAGATTCTGTATATTTTATCACCGGCATGGCACATGTATACGCTTCCTGTCTTGCTATCATAAAGACAGATTATGAGGGCAACAAATTTTCCCTTGATATTGAGCGATTCAAGGAAATCGTTTGCCTTGTAAACAAATTCTTCCAGCTTTGTACCGTTCTTTGCAAATGACCAGGATTCGGCCCACTTTCTGTAAAGGGTAGCAATTATTGTTACAAGAATTCCCGCCGGCGCTGCATGGCCGGAAGCATCGCACTTTACAAGCATGTAATAGCGGTCGTCAAGTTTTTTAAAGTCAAAATAGTCGCCTGAAACTCCAGCCGCCCCCTTATAATATGCAAACTCAGATACATTATCATCCGCCTGCCTTGAAACATTCTGCTTTATGTTTCCGGCTAATGGTTCCAGCGGTACAAGTCCCTGCTGAATTTCGCTTGCGTTAAGCTGAAGGTTCAGTTCCCTTGCATTGAACCCCAGATCCCTCTGCAGCCTGTTTACAGAATCACCAAGACGGCCGATTTCATTGTTCGGCAGATTCTTGATTTCGTTTCTGAGGAGTAGTTCTTTGTTGTTTTCTTCTGCAATTTCCTTTACAGCCTTTTCCAGACGGGAAATCGGACGTACCATTCTTGAAGCAAAAATCAGGGCTGCAGCAATTCCCATGGAAATTGCAACGAGCGCAATGATAAGCACGGAATAAATAATGACTTTTGTTGAATAGTCTACGTCTTCAATCAATGCAGATGTATCAACCTTTACAAAAATGATTCCCCTTATCAGATCTTTAGAAGCACCAGAGCGGAAAAGTACCGGCCTGTAAAAAAGATATTCCGTTACACCGCGGTCAAGCCTGCTGTCATTGTATTTTGGAATGGAGCCCGCAGACTTCATCGAAAGTTCCGTAAACATTCCGTTAAGCTGGATGTTTATCTGCTTCATCATCTCGTTGATTTCAAGACGGCGCGTAGAATCTGCTGAACGACTTTCCCTGCTTAAATCTGCAAGGCGATCAATATATTCGCTGCATGACGCAGACGCTTCTTCTGCAATCAGGCGGCAGTTTTCCATAGCCTCTGTCTCCATTGCCACATTCTTTACAAGAAGAGAAACACCCGGCTCTATGCTTGTCCTGTTTTTATTCAGGCGGTCAACCTTTAATTTTACGTCTGGATCATTGGAAGCCCATACATGCAGCAGGGATTCAGAGCCCTTTGCCTGTCCCTCATTTGAAGGGAGACCCGCAATCGTTACAAATTCTGCTTCCGGTAAAGAAGTCATCTGCTTAGGGAGCTGGCTTAATTCAAGAACATCTTCCGCCGGAAGATAAGACCTTGTTCCTGAAACAAGTCCGGAAAGAAGAACGTCCACGCGGTCATGAAGTCCCTTTGCAAGGGTTTGATTCTGTTCGTTAATCATCTGGGTACCAAGACTTACAGAAAGAAGTATGATGATGAATACAACAAGTGAAATTGTAAATCCAGAAAGCGAAACCTTAAGCGTTCCCTTGCGCTTTTTATTTTCAACCAAAACCTCTTCCATAAGAACCCCTTTAGAAAGCTGATCAATCAGATTTTTTACAGAAAAATAATCACGGCAGTTTTTTATGAACTCAACGCCGAATACAATTATTCCAGTCAAGGAAAGAACAAGGATTACCCCCAGAAGGACGGCTCCCATGTAAATTCTGAAGGAATAATTTTTTGTAACAGCCCTCCACTTAGGCTGATAGTCATAGTCATTTTCAATTTTTACTGTTCCGCTGGTTGTTATGTTCAGTGCAGCAGAACCAGTCATGCAGAGTCCGCGGTCAGAATGAATTACACCGACATAATAAGCGCCCTCTTCCAGAACATTTCCAAGCTTTACGGATGTAATGCGCTCATTTGAAGCAACCTTAAAGCGACCGTCTGCAGCATTAATTACAAGATCAAAAGGACTGTGACCGTCCCTGTCGATTACAACAGAAGTAACGGTTCCATCTAGTGTAAAGTCTTTTCCGATAATGTCTATTTCAACATCGCCAAAAACAGATTCCTTTTTGTTGATCTTGCGAATCTGCGTACGCGGATTATATTTGTTCAGAAGAAGCGGAATCTGCGCAGGTTTACCTGCATAGCCGGCTTCATCAACAGCAGAAACGGCAAGAACGTAAAGACCGTTTTCATAATTTTGGAATTTTGTAGAATTCATCTTTGTCTTTATAAGTTCTGAAAGCCTGCGTTCCTTTTCAAGAGCCTTTGAATTAGACTTCATAAGTCCGTTCATATAGTCCTGAACTTCAGATTTCTTAAGCTTTAAAGGATGGCGCTCTGTTGAAGCATATTTTCTGCTTACCGGACAGATACGGAAAATTTCGTAGTTATAACCGGCAATATCCGTGTCTTCCGGATCAGGATTCCATTTGATTGAAAAAGTATTGGAAATCAGGCAGCCTGCATAATCCACATCTGGCTCTACAAATATAACCGGCTTTGGAGGCGTTAAGTCCAGATTGTAGGAAAAAACTGACGGATCAGACCAGTTACCTGCCCGATCCATTACGCATACCTTAAAATACCAGAGCCCTTCCTGATCTGCAAAAACATTTACGGTCGAGGCAGACGGAAGACAGAGGGAATACTCGTCAAGTTCCGGAGTAACGGAAGGGTCGCGAGACCAGCTGTAGACGTAGCCGTCCACGCCGGAAGAATCTTTTGGAAGAGAAACCTTAAACTTTGCCTTCTGGCTGCGAGTTCTAGAACCTTCTAAAATCTTTTCACAGCTGACAGAAGCCGAAGCGCAGGCTGTATCCGGAGCCAAGAATCGAATCCTGTACCTGTCATTTTTTTCTGCTTCCTGCCAGATAAAAGCTACTGCGCGATCTTCTTTTAGCGGGAATGGATTTGAACAGCGGTTTTTGCCGGTTTCTACATGAGTCTTTTTCCATGTAAATCCATCCTTTACGGCATAGAAAACTGATTCCGTACTACCGTTTCTTGCATACCAGGAAGCATAGATATCATCATCTATTGAAAAAAGGACTACGCCGCGTGCATTTCCTTCTTCTGCAATAAGTTCTGCAGAGCGCGGAATTACGCCGCCCTTATTAATCCTTAAATAGCAGATTTTTGCGTCTTCTGCCCCCGGATTGTTCCTTTCCCACGCCACATGAATTTCATCGTCATAGGAAAAAGCATTCGGAAGCTGGTTGTCATAATTTAAATAGTCAGGTTCCCTTGTCTCAAAGGAATTTTCATCAGAAATAAGGACCGGATCAGACCAGTTTTTTCCGTCATCAGTAGAACATGAACTGTATATCTGATATGTAATCAGGTTTTTCTGCTGGTACTGGCACTGGAACACAAGGAAAGTTCCCTGAGAATTAGACGCAACCGCCGGCGAAAACGAGTTCTTGTATGAATCGCCGGAAAAAATCTGCTTGAAATTTGACCAGTGAAGCCCGTCTGAAGAAACCGCGCCGTTTATGTAAAAATTGTGTGTAGAAACATTTCTTGCGCCGCCAATGTAACTCTGCTTTGCTGCAGAACAGAAAAGCAGGAACTGCCCGCTTTCCGTTGCAAAAATACGCGGAGCAAGGTATTCTGCATTTTCATTCGGGAAATCGTATCTTCGGAATGAACGGCATCTGTCATTTGAAACAAAGGTTGAAATGCGGTTTCCGCTGCTAAGTGCCGCAAGCACCACGGTTCCTGCAGAAGAAACAGCCGCAGAATAAATGTCCGGAATTTCCCCGGAATACGAAAAAGGCCCCGCAAATTTATCATTGTTTACCCAGACACCTTCTGAATTTTTATAGCGTACGCTGATATAAATGCTTTTTTTTGCCTTGTCAATTTCCTGCCAGAATGCATAGGAATCAGAGCCGTTTGAAACCGCCTTACAGAATCTTGCGTCACCCCTGGAAACAGTTTCCGGATCGTCCCAGTAAAAATCCTGCGGCCAGGCACAGAAAACCGAGAGAAACAGACCTGTTATTGCAAATAGCTTTTTAATTTCTGAAATCAATTTCATTATAGAAGTTCAGCCTTAATCCTTTTTCTAAGTTTATCAATCTTTTCAGTATGATTTCTAGAGTCTGCCCAAATCTGATCAATTATTTCGTTTGCCCCCGCGTAATCATACGAGTTGTATTTTTCCATTGCTTCCTGATACTTTTCATTTATTTCAAAAGTAATGTTTACAACCTGTGATTCAAGTTTAACACGAATTCTGTTTTTTAACGACTTTGCTTCTGAATTTCCGCTGTATTTTGCAATTGCCTGATCTGCTTTTTTAAGCGCCTGCTTTAAGATTTCCTGATCTGTGCCAGCTTTTCCAAAGAGAGCCTTTGCCTGTGCAAGAAGTTCAGCTGATTCAGTCTTGCCTGTATCCGTAATCCTTACCTTAATTCCCATCTCGTATTCAAGTTCAAGAATAAGTTCCTTAAGTCCAGGATATTTTGGATTCATTTCTGCAAGGTCTTTAAGTTCATTGTAAACTGCTACCTGCCTGTCTTTTTTCTTATAGTCATGGCGAGCCTGTTCAACCCTTGCCTTAAAGCGCTGCTCAAACTGCTCCGGATTCTGGAATTTCTGAATCTTAAGGCGAAGGATGTTTGCATCCTTGTTTCTTGGAGCAATTGATTTTAGTTCATCCAGTTTCTTTAATGCACTGTTAAATTCGGAAGCAGAACCGGTCTTATCTCCGGTTCTAGAAAGGCTTACTCCGCGGTCAAAATTCTGGTTTGCAATACTCAGAATCTGAGAGATTTCTGCAAGCTTGTCTGTAGGATAGCGGCCGTTGTTTGCCTGAAGGGCAACATCAATAATTCCCGCCATATTGGAAATTTCACCGTTTTCAATTTCCGGGAATACAATGTTCCAGCGTTCCTGAGCCCTGCTCAGATACATCTGAGCCGCAGTATAATTGTCATTGCGGTATTCATCATCTGCCTTGGCAAGATATGCGTCAACTTCATCAAAGATATAGACTTTCTGCTTTTCCTTAATGTCTGTAAGAAGCCTGCTTACTGCAGCAGAACTTGAACGACTGAATTCTTCATCGTAATCGTCTTTAAGTGATTCAATATAGTAATCGTTTGCCTTGTAAGCCTGATCCGTAGCCCTGTCAAAGTTTTCCCGTGAGAGCGACTTTCTTGAATCCTTCATGGACTCATCACCCTTACGCCTGTTTGTTTCGGCACGCTTTACGTATTTTTCTGCAACAACAAGGCTGTCCTTTGTCTTTACAACAACTTCATTAAGGGCAACAATTGAGTCACTGATGGAATCATCGTATTCTGTGTAAAGCGCAGAATACTGGCTCTTTATTCTTTTTTGTCCCTGGATAAGGACGTTTCTTGCCTTTTCAATATAATCCGCAAGTTCCCTTGTAGTTGTAACGGCTTTTTTTGCATAACGGCGCGTAGAACCGGACCCTTGGTCATTACCAATCATGTCATTGATTTTTTTGCAGTCTGACTGAGCCTTTGCAACATATTTTTTACCGCAGCCTGCATAAATTTCTGCAAGCATCCTAAAAAGGCTTCCTATAGAATTTTCTGCATAGCCTGAAATTTCGTTTTCATAGTCGACAGAAACTTTTTCAAGGGCACCCCATTCAATAATCCTGTCATTCAATGCAGTTCCCGGCGTTGAGCGTTCTGAATCAGATTTATCCGCAGAATCCCTGGAAGCCCTTTTCCTTGAAGCAACGTGTACGCTGGCCGACTTCTGTTCCTCCAGCGCACTTTTGTACATCGTCCCCCAGTTAGACTTTCTGTACGAATCATTCTGAACGCTCTTAAAGATTCCGTCTATCTGAACGACTGCATCCAGAATCTCTGAACTTCGCGAAGTTCCGTTAAGCTCAGCTTCTTCTATATTTTCCATTTTTGCAGCTTTTTCTGCCGCCGAAGCATGCGCAGAAATTTCTGTTATATTTGAAGTGACGCGTTCAGCAACTGCTACCAATCCGTCAATGTAATCAACCGAAATACTGTATTTTGGAGAAGCCTTAAAAAAATCTTTTCCGTCCGGTTCCTTTAGAAGTGCGTAAAGTCCGTTTACAACTTTTGCGCAGTTTGCAGCCTTGCGGATTGCCTTAAGGCTTTCCGGATCAGGATCCTTGCCAACAGCCTTGAATTTTTCCACCGAATATTCAGAAGCAAAATGGTTTCCCAATTCAAAAATACGATTTACTGTTTCGCCCTTCATCTTTTCTACAGAAATATTCCACTGTGCATCTATTGCGCCCAGAATTCCGCTGTCGGGATGATAGTTATCCCTCCAGCCGCGAACAGAATCTTCTGCAAGCGAAAGATATTCTTCCCCATGCTTAAGATAAATATCCTTTTCGTCATTTCCTGCAGACCGGGACTTAGTTTTTTTAGCAAGCAGTTCCTTATCAAGTTTTTTAAGTTCAACCGCACCGTCGTTTATTTCGTTACGGATTTTTGCCGCTTCCATAAAAACCTGGCGAACATTTGAAAGCGCAGAATCAATCTGGCTGTCATGACCGGTTTTAAGCGCCTTTAAATAAGCCTCTACCGCAGAAGAAATTCTTACCTCATACGGCTTGTACTGTGCAGAAAGGGCCGTCATTCTGGCTGTAAGCCGTTCTGCCTTTTCCACTGCAGGATTACTTTCAAAGCGAAGGGCAAAATTTTCCTTAAGGACATTAAATCCTTCTGCAGCCTTTACTGCCGCATTTCCATATTCGCCCTTTGCAACAAGTTCCCTGGTTTTATTCTGAATTGCACTGTATTGGTACATTGAAACAAGATAGTTCGTATCCTTTATGACGTTCAGCCTCATGTCGCGCGGATTGCGCTCAAGCGAAAGAATCCTGTCTGTAATATCTTTAAGTTCGTATTCCCGGCCTTCTTCACCGTTTTTAATTACATCTACAAGAGTATTTACCTGATTTGAATAGGAATCCCTCATTTTCATTATAAGACTGATTCTTTTCTGAACGGCGTCAAATTCCTTAGGATATGCAGAAAAATATTTATTCAGTTCTGCAAGAGCTTTTTCATAATCCTTATGAACGTCATCATTGATTAAAAAATCAATTTCCTTAAGCGTCATTACGCCTTCTGCCTCATGCTTTTCCCTGCAGATTCCGGCAAAAAGAGAAAAAATTGAAATGACAAGTAACAGTATTCTTATCCGCATTTTTATTGTTTTTTTTATTATACTCTTCATATATTTACGGTATAATTCAGTGAAGATTAAAGCAGAAAAACCGAAAATATAATACAGTATAGAATGATTTTGTCATGGCGTCGATTCTTAATTTATTTCCTCTTGTTTGCCGCAGGTATCAAAGGCTTTTCACTTGACCTGAGCGACACCAGTACAATTCTGTCCAATTCATTTTACGACATGTCAGGCGACAACGAAGGAACCACAGGATTCAGATCCCTTTTGATTCCTACCGGCGGAAGACCTGAAAGCCTTGGAAGCGCCTATACAGGTCTCTGCGACGACATAAGTTTCTTTGACTACAACCCGGCTGCATCTTCTGTCCTTGAGCAGTCAGAAATAGCGCTTTTCCACAACTCATGGATTGCAGACTCCGCAATGGAAACAATTGCAGCTGCAACACGTTTCGGTAATTTCGGGCTCGGCGGAAAAATAAGCTGCTTTTACGTTCCTTTTTCGGAATACGATGCATTCGGCACAAGAACAGCCAGCAGCTACTATTCAGAAACAACAGCCGTCTTTAACGCATCCTATAACTTTTTTTCGGGCTACAAATTCCGCGGTATTGCTGCAGGCGCAAACATAAAGGTCGGCTGGCGCGCCGTTCCAGACTATACGGACAATTACAGCGGAGAAATAATTTCTCAGTCAGGACTAGAACAGTCTGCCCTTGCCTTTATGGCAGACATAGGACTCCTTACCCGCTTTAATCTTGGAAAACTGTACGACTCTAGGGACACAAACTTTAAGATAGGCTTAAGCATTACAAACCTTGGTGCCGCTATAACCGGTTTTTCTGATTCAATAACGATTGATGATCCGCTTCCAACAACAGTCGGAATGGGTATTTCCTACAAAATCATCCGACCGCTTACGCTTGCACTGGAATTCAGGCAGCCGATTAACCTTGCTGACTTAAGCGAATATCAGATGTTCTATTTTTCCGGCGGAGTTTGCGCAGATATTCTGCCGTTCTTCTCTGTTTTAGGCGGTTTCCAGTTTAAGGGTGCAAACCCGCGGTTCAGCATCGGCGGAGAATTCGAAGTCCTTAAGGTACGCTTTAACGTAAATTATTCGCTGGATTTAACCACATCATTTAATCCGGTAAACAGAATCAGCCTTTCTGCAAAAATCAGGCTCGGAGACAGGGGCCGCGCAGAGCAGATGGAAAAAATTGATGAACTTTATAAACAGGGAATACTTTATTACACAGCCGGAGAATATGAACTGGCAATAAACACATGGAAAGAAATTCTTCTTATAGATAAGCTGTATGATCCGGCAATAAACGCAATCAGTTCAACAGAAAAATACCTTAACATGCTGAACGGAGTCCAGGAACTTTCTATACAGAGCGACAGTCCCAATTAATTCAATAGTTAAGCAAAAAAAAACGGATTGCTGAATCAGTAATCCGTTTTTTATTTAAATGTTTTTTAGTGCTTTCTGCAGAAAATCCTGTAGTTCATCCACGGGAAAATCTGATGCTGGGCTTCAAGACCTGTAAGCCATTCTGTACTTACCGTATTTGAACCGAGAGCATCAAAAACAGCCGTAAAATCATTTATTCCCTGCTTAAAGCGCATTTCTGCATATTCAGGATAATCATCATCGTTTATCATTTTTGCCCAACCCAAAGACTGGCAGAACATAAGTTCCTTTGCACCAAGGTTAAGAAGGCGTGCCTTTAAGCCTGTTTCCATAGGAAAACGGTCAGCAAGGTCAACCATGCGTTCGCTTGCCTTGCGGATATAGCGCATCATCCAGCTATTCTTGCTTGAAAGCAGGTTTTCTCCGTAGCCTACGCCGCATGAAGCTCCGTAATACGGCTTAATGCGCTGCAGTTCAAACGGTTTCATGATAAATTCTTTTGGAACAGCAAGATCAAGTCCGCTCGAATCAGCCTTACGGATTACAGCCTCAAGCCAATCAATTCCTTCTGCCCATTCAGACCTTAAACGGTTTGTATTAATTGTTACAACCATGCAGGCTTCCTTGCCGTTCATAAGAACTTCGGCAGCAGAAAGCTTCTTCATCTTTGCATTTACAAACGAATCTGCATCCTTAAGGCATTTTGACATAGCTTCAGAAGCGTTGTAAACGTTTTCCATTTCGTTTACGTCGCCTAATTCAGAATCATCAATTTCTGTCTTGTTCCAATATTTATATCCGAATGAATAGCGGATTTCACCCTTTGCAATGAACGGCTCCAGGTCTTCCGGCGGTAGCATGAATCCAACATCGCGCATTTCGTTTCTGTATTCAGCAGAACGCGCATATCCGTCTTCACCAAAAATTTCCTGATCAGAATCATAGTCGCGTCCAAAGGCAACAAGCGCATTTGTAAATCTTGCCGGGCGAAAAAGTCCGTCATTCGGCTCAATTTCTCCAAAAAGGAAACTGCGCGAATCCAGAATAGTATAGTTCATTCCATAATCATGAAGTGATTTTTCTATTCCGTTGTAATAACCTAGTTCCGGCAGCCAGAAACCGTCCGGCATTTCTCCAAAGAAACTGCGGTATGCGTAGATACCTGCTTCAACCTGAGCATTAAGGACTTCAGGCATGTCATTGTAGAACGGCATAAAGATATCTGTTCCGCAGGTAGCAAGAATTTCTATGTAGCCTTTTTTCTGATATTCATGAAACTTCTTTACAAGGCGGCAGCCGTATGCTTCAAAAGTCTTTTTATCTTCCTGTGCTTTTTCAAAAACAGCCTTTGCATTTTTCTGAAGGTCGTGCATCTCTGCAGTTCTCTTTATTTCCTTCATGCCGAATTCAATCCGTGCATCCAGCCATTCAAGATACTGCTTCTGAATCAAGGAATCTTCCAGAAGAGTACAAAGAACCGGTGACAGCACAAGAGAAAGCTTAAATTTAATACTGTCCTTTTCAAGATTTTCAAACATTCTGAGAAGCGGCAGATATGTACCGGAAATTGCTTCAAAAAGAAAATTAGTCACAGCCGCATATTTTTTTGCATCTGTACCAGAATGTCTTATGTATTCCTGCGAAGAATTCAGCACAAGTATTAATTTTTTATTTCCCATTTTTTATATCCTATTTTTTGAAACAAAGACTAATATTTAATGTCAGGAAAACGACTCCCTGTGATTCTTGTAATGTTCTAGAAGCATGCTGTCAAAACCAGACAAACGCATCAGTTCCGAAACTTCTCCTTTTCGTCCCGGACGGATGTCAGAAAGGAAAGCTGCGCCCTTAGGCATTTCCAATACTTTTGATGAAGCAAGAATATCTATAATTCCATCAAGGTTGAACAAAAGATCAACGCGCAGATACCGTCTTCCAGCAGGAAGAAGCACATACTGACCGTTATCTTCTTTTGAAATCTGAATGTCAAAGAATTCATCAGGCTTAATCTGATCTTTTTCAGAGAAAGAATTTATTCTGAGCATCATCTGACTGATGTCTGCCTTTGTAAGCGACTGCTTGTCAGAAATACTAATATTCCAGTATACAAATGCCCAGGCAGGATTCCTAAGCATGATTTGAACTTCAGTAGAATTATAAGAGCGGACAGAAATATCATCACTGTTCATCTGTTCCGCAACATCTGTAATCACCATTTCATTTTCGTCAGGTGATTTCGCCAGCTCTTCAGCAATATCAAGAATCTCTCCAATCAGGAAACTGCGGTTCAAATTTTCAGGTACATCGATTCCGTAATCATCGGCAATCTTAAGTAAGTCCGAAAAAGAAAGCGTTTCCAGATATGTACGACTAATTACATTTTCCATATTGTTTTAATTTTCTAAAAAATCATAGTGTTAGTCAAGCGATATGAAGAATAAACGCACCTCAAATGTATATTAAATTTTACATAATGATTTTTTTACTTTAACGCCCTTCCCTGTCTTATTCCGTTTTCCCTGAAGTATTTCAGCATGGAATTAAGGACACGTTTTTTATTACCTGTCCAGAGCGGCGCTATGAGAATTTTTTTTGCACCATCACCCGTAAGCCTGTGAATGACAATGTTTTCTGGAATCCTTTCCACTACATAGCCGAGCATTCTAAAATATTCATCCATTTCCATGCACCTGAACAGACCCTTCCGGTAATCTTCTGCAAGAACCGTACCTTCTAAAACGTGAAGCAACGCAATCTTAATTCCGTCCGCACCAGCGTTCAATGCATACTGTACCGTCCTCAGCATGTCTTCCTGCGTTTCCCCCGGAAGTCCGAATATTACATGGCATACAACATGGATTTTGGAACATTTTCCCTTAAGCCGGCCTACAGCCATATCAAGTTCTTCGTTTTCATAGCAGCGGTTAATATATTCAGCCGTTTTCCTGCAACTGGTCTGAAATCCCAGCTCTATCATCACAAAAGTTATGTGCGAAAGCCGTTCTATTACAGAAACAGCCTCGTCACTAAGGCAGTCCGGCCGGGTTGCAATTACAATGCCGGCAACTCCAGGACAATCAGCTGCTTCAAGGAATTTCTTTTCCAGTTCCAGCAGGTTTCCATATGTATTAGTGTGATTTTGAAAGTATGCCAGATATTTTCCAGAAGGATTTTTTTCCATTACAAGCTTTTTCCCCCGTTCAATCTGTTCTGATACAGAAAGCACGGCGTTCTGCGCAAAATCCCCCGAACCGGAGCTGCTGCAGTAAATACATCCGCCGGTTCCTTTTGTACCGTCACGGTTAGGACATGTACATCCTGCGTCCAGGCTTATTTTATAAACCTTGCACGAAAATACAGAGCGGAAATAATCGTTTGCTGAATAATAGATACCGTTTGAATAAGACATAAAAAAAGCCCGATTGAAAAATCGGACTATGATCCTTGGCAGAATCGAACTGTCGACCTACTGCTTAGAAGGCAGTTGCTCTATCCAGCTGAGCTAAAGGACCGTGCAATTAATATAACTGAAACAATTTATTTTATCAAGTATTTGCGATATGCAATACTAGTTATTTTCGTCGTTTTCGCTTATAGCAACAGCGCCAAGATGAAGGGCGTTACTGTAGCTGGTTGTAAAGGATTCATCACGGCCAACACCAATGGCATAAAGCGCAACATACCAGACTCCGCTTGCCTTTGCAGTAGAACTTATAGTTACATCTGCGTCGCCACTCTGCGGTATGACCTTCTTGTTTTCTGAGCCCTGTTTTCGCCCGAAGTCAAAATTATAGTTTTCCGTAACGTTTCTGAGCGGAACACCGTAATTTGTACCGCCGGAACCTGATTCGCAACCGTCACCTACAAGGATGCGCGCACTGAACATTTCTTCACTCTGATAGTTAGTCAGGCGGATATACACAGTATCATTTGTATCTGTTTTATTTGCAGGAATCAAAGGATCATTGCTTGTCCCAGAAGCTCTTAACGGCTGATACTTTTTTGTTTCTATAATATAAGTTGCAGCATCGGCTTCATTTGTAGAACTGATTTTTGTGCTTATTGCAGAAATATCACTGTTCATTGTTTCGTAGTTATTGTAAATGCGGTAGTAAATTGCAGTTCCCAAAAACTGATACGGGCTGTCGTCACTTGTATACTGTGCATTTGACTGCTGCTGAGTTTTAAAACTGCAGTAAGCCGTTTCATAGTTTGCAGAAGGGTTACTGTAATTGGCAGAAGTAATGGTCGGAACGTTATAGGTAGATGTAGGAGCGTAAAGATAATATACAGCGTCCATTCCGCAACTGTTCAGGACAAAAACACTGATGAAGAAAAAGACTATATTCTTTAAATTCTTCCTTATCATTTACACTCCATAATATTTAAGCTGACTAAAAGCCTACTCTTCTACAGAAAGGGTAATGCATTTTGTTTCAGCAAGCTTTCCCCATGAATCATCAGGATTTGAGTTGAAAAGTTCTTCGTAAACTTTCTTTGCTTCATCAGCATTTCCCTTTGATTCAAGAACACGGCCAAGACTGAACTTAGCATGAGCAGCCTGATCAAAACTCTTGAATTCAGCAGCTTTTCTGTAAAGATTTTCTGCTTCATCAAGATTTCCGGCATCTTCATATGCAACGGCTGCATTAAAGTAAGAAAGAGGAGCTGTATAAGCCTTCTTTGATTTTTTTGCAGCAAGAAGCCAGTTTTTTGCAGCTTCTTCATAGTTCTTGCGGCTGAATTCAATTTCTGCAGCAAGCATGTCTGCGCGAACACCAACAACACCGCCCTTTACTACATACGAAGCAAGAGACTTAAGTGCTACGGCACGGCGGTCTTCAAGTTCTGCATCAGAAAGGTTTGCTGAATCCTTTGTCATTGTGTAAGCAATTGAATCAACGTCTGCAAGACCTTTTTCATTATTTTTTTCAGTAACTGCAACTGCTGTTCCAAAAACAGCAACAACAACTACAAGGGCAACAGCAACTGCAACAAGTACAAAACGAACTGATGTTACAAAATCTGCTACCCTTTCACTTACTGATACTTTCTCAAAATTCGATTCCATTTTTTTTACTCCAATTAATATATACTATTTATTACCATTATTTTCCCGAATATGCAACTCATTCATAAGCCTGGAAACATAAGTTCTTTGAATTCCAAGAACCTTTCCGGCCTTTGTCTGATTCCAATTGCATTCTTCAAGAATCTTAAGTAAATATGACCTTTTAAAACTGTTTACGGCATTATGCAAAGTCCTGTCGCCGGCTGGATCTGCAAGAATATCTGCAAGTTCTTCAAAAGAACCCGATCCGGAAATCTCCATCCTATCGTCCATTACAAGCCTTAAATCTGCTTTCTGAACAACGGGTTCCGAACCTATTATGCAGGCACGCGCAACTGCATTATCAAGTTCGCGTACATTTCCCGGCCATGAATACATTTTCATTGCAGCAACTGCAGCTTCAGAAAATCCCGTAAAGGATTTTCCATATTCGCAAGAATACTTTTTTAGAAAATGCACTGCAAGCGGCATGATATCATCAATGCGTGCCCTTAACGGCGGAATGCGCACAGGAAGCACGTTCAGACGGAAAAACAGGTCTTCCCTGAATTTTCCCATGCGCACCATTTCTTCAAGATTACGGTTTGTAGCAGCAATAATCCTTACGTCTACATTGATTGATTCAGAAGAACCAACCTTTTCAAACTGCTTGTCCTGAATGATTCTTAAAAGTTTCGGCTGAAGCTGGAGCGGAATTTCCCCTACCTCATCAAGGAAAATCGTACCGCCGTCTGCCATTTCAAAGCGACCTTTCTGATTCGAATCAGCACTTGTGTAGGCACCTTTAATATGACCGAACAGTTCGCTTTCCATAAGGGTTTCTGTAAGGGCTGCACAGTTTACGCGCACAAAAGGCTTGTTTTTCCTTAAACTGTGGATATAAATCTGCTCAGCAATAAGTTCCTTTCCGACTCCGCTTTCTCCTGTTACAAGAATAGAAGAATTTGTTACGGCCGCCTTCTTTATAATTTCCATAAGGTCCTTGATTGCCGGGCTTTCTGCAATAAAATCATGCAGTTTTACGGCAGAAACATTTGCCTTTTGAGAAATTCCGGAAATCTGATTCAACTGAAAATGAATCTTTGAGTAATTATCAAATGCACCGGCAGCAATGTCAGCAATAGAAGACGCAATTTCACTGTCATTTTCCGTAAAGTCAGAATTAATCTTATTAAAAAGACAGATGATTCCATGAATGACATCGCCCTTTACTACAGGAACCAGAATAAAAGAATCGATATTCCTTATGTATTCCTTAAGGAACGAACTGAAAAACAAGTCAGCCTGAACTTCATTTTCCAAAATCATTTCACGATGCTTCATTACCATTTCCAAAACACCGGAAACTTCAAGTTCTGCACCGACTTTTTCTTCCTTAGATTCATCTATTTTTGTTAAAAGGAAAACTCTGCTGCCCTGTTCAACAGTTATATAACAAGCCTTGCTGCAACAAATAAGACGCATCGCCTCTCTAAGAATTCGAAAGGACAATGCGTCTTTATCACTGTAATCTGAATTGATATAACCGTTGATTTCGATGAGATCCTTTAGTGTATCAAAAGACAACTGATTCATCAAAACCTTCAAGAATTGTTATTTCTTCAACAAATCACCGATTGTATACGCTCCATCATCCTCGCTGTCTGACTGAGCCATATACTGAGAGATTTCATCTCTCTGCTGCTTTTTCTTGAATTCACGTACAGAGAATGCAACCTTCTCTTTTTCTACGTTTACTTCAACAACAAATACGTTGATTTTGTCGCCAACGTTATATTTTTTGATAGCTTCTTCAAAAGGAGTATCGCGGTCATCGCTCAAATTTGCCTTGTTTACGAGACCTTCAATTCCGTAAGGAGCCTTAACGAATACACCGAAATCTGTTACAGAAGTAACTTCACCTTCAAGTGTTGAACCCGGCTTGTATTCATCTGCAAACTGCTTCCAAGGGTTATCAGAAAGCTGTTTAATTCCTACCTTAATGCGGTGTCCTTCTGCGTCACATTCAAGAACAACAACATCAACTGTCTGGTCAACTTCAAGTTCACTGCCAGGATGCTTAACTTTCTTTGTCCATGAAATGTCATCAGCATGAAGGAATCCGTCGATACCTTCTTCAAGCTGAATGAATGCACCTGCGTTTGTAATCTTTACAACTTTACCAGATACTTTTGTTCCTTCAGGATATTTTTCACCGATTGTATCCCATGGGTTTGCAGAAATCTGCTTGATACCAAGAGAAACGCGGCCAGCCTGAATGTCATAGCCCAAAATCATTGCTTCAACTTCGTCACCTACGTTGAGCATATCAGAAGGCTTATTAACTTTCTTTGTCCAAGAGAATTCACTTATGTGAACAAGACCTTCAATACCTTCTTCAAGTTCGATGAAAGCACCGAAATCTGTAAGCTTAGTTACTTTTCCCTTGATTACATCATTTACATGATATCTTTCCTCAAAGTGAATCCATGGATCTTCTGCAAAGTGCTTGAGAGAAAGGTTGATTCTCTTTTCTGCAGGGTCAAGGCGGATAACCTTAAGTTCAATTTCCTGACCTTTCTTTACAAAATCCTTTGGACGTGCAACGTGACCCCAGCTCATATCATTGATATGGAGAAGACCGTCAAATCCGCCAAGATCGATGAATGCACCGAAACTTGTAAAGCTCTTTACAGTTCCCTTTACAGTGTCACCAATCTTGATGTTGTTGAAGAATTCTTCACGCTTTGTATCAATCTGTTCTTCAAGATATCTTCTGCGGTTAACAACAACATTTGCTTTATTATCTGAATAAATGCGATCAATATAAAAATTTGACTTAACGCCAATTAAAGATTCAGCTTTTTCTACTTTCTGGCTGTCAGACTGACTGATTGGCAGGAAAGCATGAATATCGCCGCCAAGATTTACATCGTAGCCGCCCTTTACAATTTTAGAAATCACGCCTGATACAGGGAGCTTTTCTTTGTATGCATGAGATACACTCTTCCAAAGACGCTTTGCATCTGCCTTAGTCTTAGAAATTTCCGGACCATTGCGGCCAAAAACCTTTACTAAGAAAACTGAAACTTTGTCCCCTACATTCGGCAAGTCACCTTCGAACTCCTCTACGGGGATTCTACCCTCTGATTTACAACCTACATCGAGAAAAACATAATCGTCTGATACAGAAATAACTTCTCCATCGACTACCTGTCCTTCTTCAGGATTAGAGAGATTGTACAGAGACTCTTCTAATTGTGTCTGGATAGAACTCTTGGAGTTCAAAGAATCTTCCATTTCCACTTCCATTTCTTCCATTTTAAACCCTTATTTATGAATTTTGTTTAATATTATCTCACAAACCATATCTATGGTCAAGTTAGAGGTATCGATATAGACAGCATCTTCTGCAATCTTAAGTGCACCTTCTGCCTTGTTTCTGTCAATTTCATCACGCTTGCGGATTGATTCCTTGATTTCTTCAAGGGTCATATTGCTTACACCCTGATCAAAACGTCTCTGAGCCTGCACGTCCAGCGATGCATCAAGATAGAATTTATATTCAGCCTGCGGAAAAACCACTGTTGTCATGTCGCGACCTTCGCAAACAATATCCAGACTCTTTGTTATTTCCTGCATGCGGTCATTTACAAGATGACGTACCGGTACAATTGCAGAAATCTGGGCAACATTCTTGCTTACCCTGTCATCATGAAGATGATCTTCAACATCAACTCCATTCAATACAAGCCTTGATTTATTATATTCAAGCTTCTGTTTCTTACAGAATTCAACGACTTTTTCCTGAGCAGAAAGGTCAATTCCTCCGTCAAGAAGAGCCATTGTCAAAGCCCTGTAAAAACTTCCGCTGTTCAGGTAAGTAATGTCAAGTTTTTTTGCGATTATTGACGCAATCGTACTTTTGCCGGTTCCTGCCGGACCATCCATAGCGATTATCATATTTCCTCCATAATATAAACTTCGTATCAGCGATGCGCTAGCGGTGGACTGCTATTTTTTACACAACTTTAACAGACCAAGCACTTCTTTTTCGGTAAGGTTACGGAATTCGCCGGGCTTAAGATTTCCGGTCTCTACGTTTCCAATCCTTACGCGGGAAAGCCTCTTTATACCGATTTCTTTAGAAGCAAAGACATTTCGGATTTCGCGGTTCTTTCCTTCTACAAGCACAATCTTTACCTTGCGGGCATTCAGTTCCCTTGCAGACTTGCACTTATAGAAAACCCCGTCAACCCTGAGTCCCTTTTCAAATTCTTCGCAGAGAGTACGAGGAAGCGGCTGGCTTGCTTCTACAACATATTCCTTTTCCAGTTCACTAGAAGGATGAGAAAGCTTTGCTGCAAAATCTCCGTCATTTGTAAAAATAATAAGTCCCTGGCTGAACATATCAAGACGACCAACATTGTACAGACGTTCTGAATAGGCTTCCTTTAAAAGAGAAACTGCAACGGGCCTGTCCTGTTCATCACTGGAAGAGCATACATAGCCGGCAGGCTTATTCAGCAGTACGTAACGTTTTTTTTCTTCTGCAGTAACTTTTTTACCGTCAACGCATACTTCATCAGAATCAGAAACCTTTGTTCCCAGTTCCGTTACAACTGTTCCGTTTACAGTTACCCTTCCGTCTTCAATTATTTTTTCACAGGCGCGCCGGCTGGCTACTCCACCATGAGCCAGAAACACCTGAAGCCTTATTTGTTCCTTTCCGTTATCTTGCAAGTTCAAACCTCTGTTCTTCGTCTTCATCAAGTTTTGGAAGTTCCGCAATACTGTTCAAATGGAAGAATTTTAGGAATTCCTTTGTAGTTCCAAACTGAATTGGTTTACCCGGAACATCCTTGCGGCCTACTTCCTTAATAAGGTTGCGTTCAACCAAAAGCCTGATCATATTATCTGCGCTTACGCCGCGGATTTTCTCAATTTCACCGCGGGTAACAGGCTGTGAATAAGCAATGATGGAAAGCGTTTCAAGCGCAGACTTTGAAAGACGTCCTGAATTCTTTTCTCCGTAACGTTCCCTCAGTACATCCCAGAATTCTGACTTTGGAACGAGCGTCCAGCCACCGGTAATCATGGCAAGTTCAATTCCGGAAACTTCAGAAGAATACTTTTCCTTAAGGTTTTCGATACAGATTTTTACAACGTCTTCTGAAATCTGAGCAATATTTGAAATCTGCTTTTCTGTAACAGGCTCACTTTCCAAAAACAAAACAGTTTCTACAAGAGCAGTTTCTTTTTCTAATTCCATACAATCTTCCAGTTTATAAATATTTTACAGGCTGAAAACTATTCATCATCCTCTGATTTTTCGTCCGAACATTCTTCCGAAGATTCAGGGTTTTCAACACGGTCTATAGTTATTTCAAAATTTTCAAAACTCTCTGTTGAATCAAGCCTCTTTACCAGCTTGATGTCTCCAAAAACCTTGTTCTGCATGATCTTTATCATGCGGAACTTAACGGCTTCCAGAATGGCCATGAACGCACAAACAACATCCATTGTATTTCCAACCCTTGTTATAAGGTCAGAGAACATACACTCATTGTTCTTTTCAAAAAGTTCGTTCATGAGCGTAATTTTTTCATTTACAGAAATTTCCTCATACATATTGAGGATTTTTTCATTGGAGTACTGGCTGACCATTGACTTGAACAGCTTCTGCATCTGCTGCAAAAGTTCCCATGTATCAATTTCTTCCCAGTCATTTTCGCGTTCTTCAAAAGGAAGCGTACGCTGAATCTTACTGCGTTCAAAATTCCAGTCAGAATTATCTTCCTTTTCTTCCATTAATTCAGACAGCTTCTTGAATTTCTGATACTCAATAAGTTTCTCTACAAGCTCTGCGCGAGGATCTTCGTATTCTTCATCATCATAGGTAATTTCTACCGGAAGCAGCATCTTACTCTTCATATTAAGAAGCATTGCCGCCCATTTATAGAATTCGCTTAAATCCCCAAGGTCAGTCTGAGTTGCAAAATCCAGATACTCCAGATACTGTTCAGTAATTTGAGCAATAGGAATATCATAAATATTTATTTCGCTTTTATGAATAAGAAACCACAGAAGGTCAAGCGGACCCTCAAATTCACCTGCGCTGAATTTGCGCTTTATTTCCTCTGATTCATCTTTTTCGACCGTCATTATTGCCTGCTGTCCCAGCGCACCCTTTGCTTCCATGTGCTCCGCCTTTGCATAAATTTCCGAAAAGAACCTGCGTTTCTTCAGGGCATTTTTCAACCCCCTGTGAAGAAAGTCTGCCCAGACAGACAGCAAGCTTTTCCCTTAATTTACTGTCGGCAGATTCGTTCAAAATCTCAAGAGCTGGAATCAAAACAAATTCTCTTTCGTGCATGCGCGGGTGCGGCACTTCTAGAATTTCGGTATGAATTACATCATCGCCAAATTCTTCTATATCTATATCCAGCGGTCTAGGACCAAAACGTATTTCTTTAGAACGGTCGCGGCCATATTCTGCTTCTATTTTATTAACCGCTTTCAGAAGCAGAAAAGGATCTGCTGAATCAGAAACAAACCCCTTTACTGCCATATTATAGAAATCTGCCTGATCTTCTACATACATGGCTTTGGACATATACAGGCTTGAACATGTCATTTCCGCAAGAACTTCAGAAAGAGCCCTGCATGCAGATGCAAGAAGTTCCACAGATGACATTCCGTTATATTCCGTATTAGATCCCAAACCAAGTATGACGCGTTTCAAGCTTAAAACAATCCTTCCTGTGCCGGAATTGCAGATGCTTCTTCAGAAGCGGCATCTTTTTTTGCCTTCTTCTTAGATTTATCATCTTCTTTCTTTACTACATTGCCGTCTTTATCTCTTAAAACAAGTTTAGGGAAAAGCATTTCCTGAAGTTGCTTTTCAATGTTGTCGGCAAATTCTTTATTCTGTTCAAGGAATGAAACTGCATTTTCATGTCCCTGTCCAACCTTAATATCTCCCTGAGTAAACCATGCACCCTTTTTATCAATAAGGCCGTGCTTAACGGCAGAATCTAAAAGACTTGCACAGCGGGAAATACCCTTTCCAAAATAGATGTCAAGTTCTGTCTTTCGGAACGGAGGCGCAACCTTGTTCTTTACAATCTTAACGCGCACACGGTTACCTACAGCTTCTTCATCACCCTTACCGTCAATTGATTCGATACGGCGAATTTCAAGACGAACTGAAGTATAGAACTTAAGAGCCTGACCGCCTGTTGTTGTTTCAGGATTACCGAACATTACTCCAATCTTCATACGGATCTGGTTAATAAAGATTACGATACAGTTTGATTTTCCGATTATTGCAGTAAGCTTTCTTAAAGCCTGGCTCATAAGGCGAGCCTGCATACCCATTACCGCATCCCCCATTTCTCCTTCAATTTCTTTCTGAGGAGTAAGGGCCGCAACAGAGTCAACAACAACGATATCTACTGCACCAGAACGTACAAGGCTTTCTGTAATTTCAAGAGCCTGTTCACCGCTATCCGGCTGAGATACCCAAAGGTTATCAATATCTACTCCAAGATTCTTTGCATACTGAGGATCAAGGGCGTGTTCTGCATCAACAAAAGCCGCAATTCCTCCAAGTTTCTGAGCTTCAGCAATTGCATGAAGCGCAAGCGTAGTCTTACCTGAACTTTCAGGACCGTACATTTCTATGATACGACCGCGCGGATAACCGCCAATTCCAAGCGCTTCATCAAGCAGGATTGATCCGGACGGAACTACATCAATTCCTTCTGCATTATTCTGATTTCCAAGCCTCATCAGGGAATTCTGACCGTACTGCTTTTCAATCTGAAGTCTGGCAGCCTCTAAAGCCTTAAGCTTTTCTGCCATAGTACTGGAAACTTCTGCCATTTTCCAACTCCATTTTATATAATTTCTGAGGGTCCTGAACTTTGCAAAAAAGATGCAGACCCGCAAAAAAGCCCTTTTTCCTCATATCTGCATAAAAGCAGAAAACCCGCAGGACTTTTTCAATTTATATATACGGATTTATATGTATATTACTGCATTTCCCTATAAATAAAAATCGCTTTAACATGAATTTTTTATAAATAAAGGACTTTTTAACGCTCAAAAATCATCCGGAAAGCCCCAGTGCCTATTTAACGCTCTGATACACAGCTTTTCCTTCCAGACTGAGCTTATCATCCCTTGTGGTTATGCGCGCAAGAACCTTTACAGGCTTTTCAACTTCGATTACAGGAGGAACGGAAAAATGAAGCGGAACAACACCGTCCACCCTTTCCATTGAATCATAGCCTACAAGGAAATTACACAGATATGAATTTTCTGTTTGAATGACATTGGAAACACGGCCGGACCATACAACCCAGCAATCAAGATAAAGCTTAGGCTCCTTAAGAACATGACTGTAATCAGGAGAATCCTTTATTGAATCAAATCCCGGACTTACAAAATAGCCCATAAGCTCATTCATATTACGCTTAACAAATACGGAAGCATTTGAATTCAATATGCGGTTCACTTCTATCTGAGCAAGGTTATCCCTATATGACTGAAAATATGACAGAGCCTTTTCATAGGATTCATAAATCTGACTTGAAGAAAGAATATATGAAAACGCCCCAGACGAAAGATCCTTTTCCTGAAGGTCACGCTTTTCGCTTACGGTAAGCACTAAAGAAGAAAGGTCTGCGCGTTTTCCTTCAGAAGGACGCCTGTACGGCATAAAGACAAACGCAAGGAGGATTCCAAGAATGCATGCGGCAGCTGGAATTCCAATTCCAATAACCTTATAGGGATTTACTCCAAGAGGTGGATAAAACTGTTCAATCATTCCGGTATCTATCCAGCGGCAGATTGTAGAATAATCACCTTTAGTGCGTATAAATTCCATTGCCTTTAGCGCAATTTTATTTTCCGGTTCATTATCGATTATTTCAAGATAATAAGTAAGCGCACGCCCTGTATCTCCACGACGAAGAAAGAGGATTGCCTGTCCCAAAAGCAGGTTTGTATCCGTAAGCTTAATGTTTCTGGCACGCTGAAAATAAGTTGAAGCAGTTCCAAAATCACCCGCATATAGATACGAAATTGCAAGCAGAAGATAATAGTCAAAGTTCTGCTCGTAGATTTCAGAACGACCTTCGAGGAGTTTTACAGCCCTGTCAAACTGACGCATGGCCATGTATTTTCTGGCAATTTCAAGAACATCAGAAACCATTTAGCGCTGCCTCAGTTTTTCCATAATAGCGTCAAGTTCCGCATGGAGCCTTAAAATTTCTGCACGGTCAAGATTTTCAGCCCCGCTTTCAAGCGAATTGATTCTTTCCAGCAATCCCTGCACGTAAGACGGATTTAGTTTTTCTGCAGTAATTGAATTAAGGTCAAATTTTACTTCTGGAGTTTCTTCCGACTTTTCTTCATTATCTGTATCCGGAGGAAGGTCTTCTTCGTAATCATAAGGCTCATCCTGAACGGCAGGCTCTTCTGTTTTGTCCTTACCCAGTTCAGCTTCAATTGCTTCCTTGAGTTCGCGGGAACGTTCATTTCTATTTTCCGGGTTTTCCCATAGCTTCATGATGATTTTATAGGCTTCTTCGTACTCGCCTTCTGTATATTTTTCAAATGCCTGATTATAAAGGTCTTCAAATTCCTTTACAGAATATTTCTTTTCTTCAGGTGCATTTTCATGCTTCTTTTCATACCACTCAACAAATGCTTCGCCTTGTGCCGGCTTAGAATCTGTAGAAATTACCATATAATAAGAAAAGGCATGCTGTTCCCCCGGGGCAAGCATAACGTCATGCCATACAAAGGAAAGCGCCGAATTATTATACGAAATTACTGAATCAAAATTGCGCTCAGAATTAATTACCGGAACCCAATTAGAAAGCATTGCAAAATCCTTGTTGCATGCAGTAACAACTTCCGGCTCAGTAACATCTGCACCAGAAAGAATGAACTGCAGGGAAACCTTTGAATCGCCGGACATAACCCACTTTACATCCTTCAGCTCACGGAACTGACGCTCTGTATTAATTTCCTTTTCCTGAGAAGTGGAAAAATGAGGTCCTGTCTTTTCTCCAAGGACGGTATCAAGAACTGTCTTAAGCGCAAAAGAATCCGTTTTCTTTCCCTTGTTCATTACAACGGCGGTAACCTTTATTACTTCCGATTCAATTGATTCCGGAACATCTGCCTTTTCATATTTTACAAAAAGCCGTGCCTTATTTGGAAGAATATAGACCATCTGTCCACCGCGTTCATTTTTACGGCAACCCGTTACAACTCCTACAGTTTCATTAAGGCGATAAATGCGCTTTCCAATCTTCAAATCATAGAACGAAGTAGAAAATTCATCCGTAACTGCAAACAGGGATACAGGAACCTCTCCCGAATTGTAAACTGACATCTGACAGTTTCCGCCGGCACCCCTTAACCGGTACCTTACTTTTCCAACCCTTACATCAATATTTTTTGCCTGAAAGGCACCTTCGTCTTCTACAGCGGCAACAACCTTTACTTTTTTTTCTTTCTTTGGTTTTTCAGGCTTTTCTGCCTTTTCGGTTGCCTTTGCGTATACAGAGAATGATAAAGCGAACAGTACAGAAACAGCAGCTATTTTAAGTAAAACACTTTTCATATTGAACTCTCCTACTTACGCTCATCCAGAAGCTTCTGCGTCATGGCAGCCTTGCGCTTCAGGTCGCTCAAAAGATATTCCGTATCATTTTTTACGTCAGCATTTTTCTTCTTTTCTTCGTCAAGCTTTTCCTTAAGCTGTGAAATTTCATGCTCAAGTTCAAGCGTCCTGCGTTCAAGGTCAGAATTGGTTCTCTGCATATCAAGAAGCCTTCTGCGGGCATCGCTTGTACTGTCTGCACCAGAAAGCTTAAGCTGGCGCTCATATTCTTCCTTTGCAGCAAGATACTCTTCGCCGGTTTCCTTAAGAAGATAGAGAAGCTTTTCTTCCCTTGCAGCCTGCTTGATTGTTCCAAGACGGTACTGGGCAGCATCTGCCTTTGCATCATCAGAATAATCATTAACAATTGCCGAATACAAAACTTCCGCATCATCATAATTGTAAGACGCAAAGAATGATTCACCGATCCAGTAAAGAGCAGACGGATACATTTCATGTTCCGGATATTGGTGGCAAAAATCGCTTAATACAAGCACGGATTTTTCATATTCACCCATGCAGTATAGAGCTCTTCCCCGGTGATAGAGCACGTACGAATCATATGGACTTTCCGGAAAATTCTGCATGTAGGTTTCGCAATCCTGGTATGCGTTCTTGTATTCACCGGCATACATTTCTGCCGTTATGAGCATATACCATGTATCTGCATTGAAATTTTCAGGATAGGAAATTGCCTTCCTGAGCAGGAATATTGAAGAAGTCCATTCACCTGCACTAAAAGCCTTTGCTCCCTGAACAAAGGCAGAAGCAGCAAGCCCCTGCGCGGCAACAGGAAGAGAGAAACTCAAGGTCATTAATACAACAGCTGAAAACTTCTTCATCAAATTCATTTACTAATTCTCCCATTTAAGCTTTCCGGAAAAGAATGCAGATCCGGAAACCACTACATCAGAACCGGCTTCAATCACAGAATCTATAGTCTGCTGATTAACCCCGCCGTCCACAGAGATAAGAAAATCAAGGCTGCGTTCCTTCCTTATGCGAACAAGTTCTGAAATCTTTTTTACACATGACGGAATAAGCGACTGACCGCCAAATCCAGGGTTTACAGTCATTACAAGTACAAGGTCAACGTATTCAAGAATTTCTTCAAGCGCAGAAACAGGCGTTGAAGGAACAATTGAAATTCCTGCTTTCTTTCCAAGGCTGTGAATCTGCTGGACGAGCCTATGCGAATGAATGCATGCTTCATGATGAAAGGTAATCCAGTCTGCACCGGCAGCGGCAAAACTTTCTACCTGAAGTTCAGGATGTTCAACCATAAGATGAACGTCAAAAGGAAGTGACGAATACGGCCTTAAACTCTGCACAACAGGCTGACCGTACGAAATCTGAGGAACAAAGCGTCCGTCCATTACATCAATATGAACAGCTTTACCGCCGTTTGATTCTATTGTTTTTAATGCCCCTTTCAAGTCAGCAAAATCTGCGCTGAGCAAAGATGGCGCAAGTACTATATTTTTCATTATTCTACAATAATAACAGATGAAAAACATATTGTAAATTGTTTCTGTCATATAAAGAAAGAAAACAGATTCCTGCCGTCCGAAGCAAAAAAAATTACCGTTAAAAAAAATTATTTAAAATACATATTGACAGATTGAAAGAATCCGAGTATAAACTTTACCCCGTTTTTTATAAAAATTCATGCAATTTATTGACTAAATACTCCAATCTGATATAATAGAACTTACCACATATGAATATTCAGACTGAAAAAGGATTAAAAGAAGCTCTTGCCTTTATGGAAGCCGGAAACTTTTCTCAGGCGCGGAAAATAATTCAAAGCACCTTTGAATATTCACTGGACAGTCAGGAAGTAATCATTACTTCAAATTACTGCAATAAATGGATTGATGCCGTAAACCGGCTCCCTGACCTTCGGGATGAATCTGAAAGAGGGGAAAGCCTGCTGACTGAGTGGAAAAACTTTCTGGATTACTTGAGGACCCAGGAAGAAACATACCAGCCTGCCTACTATGCAACCTGCCGGGGAATTTTTTCCCTTGCGCTGCAGAATTTTTCAAGGCTACTGGATGAACGGTCTCCGGTACAGAAAGCAGAAATCCTGCGAAAGACAGGATTGTGCTACAAGAAACTGGGAGAATTTGAAAACGCAAAGATGTGCCTTTCAGAAGCCAATTCACTTCATGGAGGCAGGGCAGACGTTCTTGCAGATCTTGCAGACTGCTATGCCCTTTGCGGAGAAGACAAGGCTGCAAAAGTCCTGTTTAGGGAAGCTTTTTTCATTGACTTCAAGAATGTCCAGCTTGAATTCCTTGATTCAGAACTTATCAAGTGCCTTGTTGAAAAAACAGAAAAGAAAGGGTTTTCAGGAGAGGAACTGAATGCCTGGATTCCGGTATACGGAGTTTTATGGGGTGTATTTACGATAAAGCGTACAATGCGTCCCCAGGAAGTCGGCAAACTGCGACAGGAAATTTATGCCATGGAAAATGAGCAGAAAGATCCATCCAGGGCTTCAAGACTTCTGGTTCCTCGCCTGATATACAAGTATTTTTGGCTCATTGATTATTGCCAGACAGTCAACGACAGTCAGATGATCAACGAGATTTTACTGAAAATGAAAATTCTTGATACGAACGTATATAACATGTACGTGAAGTAGAAAAGATGCAACGGTTACAGGGTTTATAAATACAAAGGGGTTTTTTATGGCTGAAGAATTAATTAAAACCGTTCAGGACATGCTCAAGGAAGAGACCTGGACTCGCGCAGCAATCGGTAACTACACAAAAGAGAAAATCATTGAACTTGCCGGTATCGTAGAAAAGGCACGCAATGAAAACTGCATTGACGAACTGCAGGCAGTATGTGAAGAACAGCTGTCACACTCAAAGGACAGTATTATTGCCCTTTACATCAGCGGTATGATTTCACTGCAGAAAGGAACTCTTGATAACACACCTCTTGTTAATCTCGTTGATATTTTCCAGAAGAATCACAAAGAATCTGTTGTTGAATACCTTTGTAACAGCATCCTTGCTGACGACCCTAACAACAAGTTCGCCCTCAGAACACTTGCAGAATTCTACCGTTCATCAGGAGATGAAAAAGTATGGGATCTTTACACTCAGATTGTAAAGATTGACTTTGAAGAAGCAGAACTTGCAAAAGCTCTTGCAGAACACTATGAAACTTCAGGCGACACTGAAAACGCCGTTGAATACTACAAGAAAGCAATTCTCAGATTCGTTACAGCCGGCAACATGAACTCAATCAAGGAAATGTGGTCAAAGCTCGTTCAGCTCATTCCTCAGGAAATTGACTTCTTCCAGCTTGTAAAGCGCAAGATTGCAAAAACACTCGGCGAAAGCAAGACAGACGTACTTCTTCAGGAACTGTACTACTGGTACAAGGACAACAAGAAGTGGGACATTGCAATCAGCCTTCTTAAAGAATACCTTGCAATTGACCAGAAAGATAATTGGGCACGCAAGGAAATCATTGACTGCTACAAGGGAAAATTCAATGGACACAGCCATCTTGATGACTATATCCGTTCTTCTAACCTTTCACAGAACTTCCGCAATGTATTTGAAGCCATCAACGACTTTGAAAAGCACATTGCATTTGACGTAAAGAGCTTTGTATATCACCGTGCATGGGGTGTTGGTATTATCCGCAAAGTAGAAAATGACACACTCACAATCAACTTCGGTTCAAAAGCCGGAATCAAGGAAATGAGCCTTAAAATGGCAGTAAGTGCACTTACTCCGCTTGCAAAGGATCACATCTGGGTTCTTAAGGCAAAGAACTACGTAGTTGTAAACGGCGAAAAAGTTGAACTTGCAAAGCGCGTAAAGGAAGACAAGGAATGGGCACTCCGCACAATCATCAAGTCTTTCGGAAACAGCTGCGACTTCAAGAAAATCAAGGCAGAACTTGTTCCATCCATCCTTAAGGAAAGCGAATGGACTTCATGGAATACAGCTGCAAAGAAAATCCTTGAAACAAACTCTACATTCGGCGTAAATCCAAACGACATCTCTCAGTACATTGTTCGTGAACACGAAATCAGTATTGAAGAAAAGCTTGCAAACGAATTCAAGGCTCAGAAAGCATTCTTTGCCCGAATCGACATCCTCATGAAATACATGAACCGTGAAGAAACAGACAAGACAAGCGAACTGTTTGCAGAAATGTTCAACTACTTTGCAGCATTCGTTAAGACATTTGATTCTTCAGACGGAACAATCAAAGTTACAGAACAGATTGTTGCTTCTTACCTTGTAGTTCAGAACGTTGCTGCCGTAAATAAACACTTTGCAAATACTTCAAAATCTACATTCCAGGCTATCTACGATAAAATCGAAGATCCTCGCGAAATGTACGAACTTTTGAAAGATACAAAGAACACAAGCCTTCGCCACGACTTCCTTATGAACATCAAGCTGCTTCCTAACTGGGCAGACGAATACATCAGGCTTTTCCCGACTGTACTTTCAGGCGACATGCTTACAACTCTCATTAACAGCGGCTTTACAGAAAAAGTTCAGAAGCTTGCTACAGCATGTTTTGAAAACTGCCGCGACTTCCGCTATGCAGTACTCTTCCTGTTTGAAAACTGCCAAAACGACGAATGGTTCAAGAGTTGCGGCATTCCATACGAACGCCAGTTAATCACTTTGATCCAGCTTATTGAACTTACATTCCGTGAAATCAACAATCACGTTAATTCAACAGAAAACAAGAAAATCAACAAGAAAGCAACAGACCTTCTGTTTGAACACGATGCCCTTGTAAACTACATGTTCTCTAATGATGAGCAGACTGTTAACCGCATGTACACACTCATCAACGACCTTGCGGACATTGATCCTTCTTACAAGGCTCAGCTCCGCATCAAGATCATTGAAAAATATCCGGACTTCAAGTTCCACGTTACAGAAGAAAAAGCTTCTCAGCCTAAGGGTATGCTTGTTACTGCTAAAAAACTTGAAGAAAAGAAAGCTCTTCTTGAAAAGATTCAGACTGTTGACATTCCTGAAAACGCAAGGGAAATCTCTGAAGCACGCGCACAGGGAGACCTTAAGGAAAATGCTGAATACAAGGCAGCTAAGGAACACCAGCACTGGCTTAACGAACAGGCTACAAAGCTTCAGGCAGAACTTAACCGTGCCATTATCTTTGATCCTACAACAATTACAACTGCAATGATTTCATTTGCAACTGTTGTTACACTTCACAATAACGATACAAATGCTGATGAAACTTACACAATCCTTGGACCATGGGAATCAGATCCAGATAACAATGTTGTTTCTTACATGGCTCCATTTGGAAACGCTATCATGGACAAGAAAGTTGGAGAAGCAGTTAAGTTCTCTATCAACGATCACCAGTACAGCTACACAGTTAAAAAGATTACACCGGCTAAAATCTAAATGATTGTAAACCGTAAATAAACTTTATAGCTTAAGTAAGAAACCTTTTGAACACTAGCGTTCAGAAGGTTTCTTTTTTTTAACAAAACCTATATAATTAATGTGAAATATAAAATCAATTTTTCAGGAGAAACATATGCCGGCCGTAAAACTTACAGACTCAATTTACTACATTCAAGGTGATACAAACGTTGGTGCTGTAGTCTGTAACGGAGGATTCAGATCTAGAAAAACAAAATCGGTTTACCTTATTGATTCAGGAATGAATTCAAAGGACGCAGAAAGAATCTACGGCGAACTGGAAGCTCTTTTTCCAAAAGCCAGAGGCGGATTTAAGGTAAAGGCAGTAATCAATACTCATTCACACGCAGACCATTCCGGTGGAAACGCATTTTTTACAGAAAAAACAGGTTGTCAGATCTGGATTTCTGAAATTGAATCAGCAGGTCTTTTAAATCCTATAATTCACGGTGCAATTTTCAGCATGGGAAACCCTATAATCGAAATGCGCATCCCCTACTTTATCCAGAAAGTTTCAAGACCAACCCGCTTTGTAAATGAAAAGACAGTAATTAAAATCGCCGGCGGAAAAACAATCTCCTTTACAAGTCTTCCGGGACATTCTTTTGACATGCTTGGAGTAATAATAACTGATAGAAAAGGCAGAAAGGTTCTGTTTGCAGGAGACGCCTTTTTTGGAAGCCTGCACATAATGCGCTACTGGATTCCATACGTGTATGACCTTGCAAGGTTCAAGGAAACCCTGGAAAAGCTGGACAGAACAGAAATGGACTGGTATGTTCCGAGTCACGGTGAAGCAGTAACAAGAATAAACGAAACCGTTGAACTTAACCAGATTGCGCTTCTTTCAACTGAATACTGCATAATCCAGACACTAAAAAAACATAAAAAGCTTTCTGAGGATGTCCTTATTAAAGAAATTGCTGACATGAACGACATCCGGTTCAGAATCGTTCAATACAACCTTATAATGTGCACGCTCAAGTCTTACCTTACTTACCTTTACGACATGAAAAAGATTGAATTTACTATTGAAGACAACATCATGTACTGGAAGCTTACGGAAGAACCTGACGTGCAGGAACAGCGCTAGTCGTCAAATCCAGGAATTACGATTGATTCATCCCAGTTTTCTACAATCTGAACGCCGTTAGAAGAACCTATGCGGTTTGCACCAGCAATAAGCATGTCTGCAGCTTTTCTGGAAGTTCTGATGCCTCCAGAAGCCTTTACACCAAAGTCCGGGCCTACTACCTTACGCATTAATTCTACGCAGTGCACGGAAGCTCCGTTAGGAAGCAGTTTTCCCTCCGCATCTTTGGGAGTAGCAAATCCTGTAGAAGTCTTTACAAAATCTGCGCCAGCACGCTTTGCGCACAGACAACATGTATCTATAAGATTATCGCTGAGATAACAGGTTTCAAGAATTACTTTTACAATTATCCGCTTTCCGAGTTTTGCACCTGCAAAATGAGCTTCTTCCGTTACACCGGCAATATCAAGTTCAAGTTCGCCAAAACGGCAGTCAAGGGCAGAACCTAGGTTTATAACCATATCTATTTCATCAGCACCGTTCATAACAGCTTGCATTGTTTCATTTTTCTTATCCTGAGTAGATATCTGTCCCAGCGGAAAACCGATAACAGTACAAATCTTTACGTCTGAAAATTCAAGTTCCCTTTTGCAGACTGGAACATAAAATGGATTAACGCACACAGAAGCAAATCCGTATTTCTTTGCTTCCTGGCACAGACGGGAAATATCTTTAATACATGCTGTCTGGGAAAGCATTGTGTGGTCAATAAGTGATGCAACTTTTTCTTTTTTCATGAGTCTATTATACCTTGAAATCTTAAAAAGTCTAGGTTAGAATATTTATATCTTATGCCTTAAGGAGAACACTATGGCTTATAAAATTAATGCAGATTCATGTGTAAACTGCGGTTCATGCGAACCAGACTGTCCGGTTGGAGCAATCTCTGAATCAAATGACAAAAGAGTAATTGATGCCAATGTATGTATCAGCTGCGGAAGCTGCGCTGCTTCATGCCCGGCAGAAGCTATCTCTGAATAATTTCATGATAATGGCTGCCCTGCCGTAATCCGTACAGGCGCAGCCTTTAATTTTTTTTTAAGACAGGAAATATTAAAAAAAATGAACAGAATCGTTTCTTCACTTAAAGAAAATCTTTCTTCCGTAGCAAAAATTTTGCTCATCATATTGCTCTGTGGAGTTTCTGGCATTTTAATTGCCTTTCCTTTATGGAAACTGGCTTCTATCTATCCTGCCGTTTACACCGCAATAGCACTTACGCTTATTTCTGCGGCCCTTATCTTTTACATTGTGCGCTACTTTGCAAAAATCTCCGTAAAAAAACGCATACGCACAGCCCTTAAAACACTTTCTGTTCTACTCTGCTCCGCAGGTTCGGTTTTTCTTATCTTGAACCAGCATAGGATTCTTGGAATTATTGCGCTTCTTTTAATTCCTGTTTTTTTCTTCATAATTAAAATCTCTCTTTATGAAAAAGAAACTGAATAGGCTTTTCTGCCTGACAATTTTTCTGTTTCAATTTACATCTCATCCGGAAATACCTGTTTTTAACAAAAGCACTTTTCCGCGCATAGAAAAACTTTCTTCAACAGACATGATGTTCAGACAGCAGCAGGAAGCATTTTTTTACAACGAAAAACAGATTGCCCACGATACCCCCGACGACATAATACTGGAATTTTACCTTTACATTCCCAAAAAAGGCGACGACCTGCTTTCTGTAGGAGCTGACACGGGACTTTCTTACGACACAATTGCCTCTCTGAACAACCTTAGCGGCACATATGACAGGATTTACGGAAAAGAACTTATCATTCCGTCTACAAAAGGAATTTTTATTCCGGAAGAACCGTCTTCTAATCTTGAAATAATGATTTATCAGGAAAATAAAAATTTAATTAATCAAAACAAAATTCCATGCTATAATATAAGCGGGAAAAATTATTTTTTTATTCCAGGAGGGAAACTTACATCGACTCAACGGGCTTATTTTCTGGATTCATCCATTCAGCTGCCTTTAGATAAAATCGTAATAACATCCGGTTTTGGATTCAGGAACAGCCCCGTATATAAAACATGGAAATTCCACAAGGGAATTGATCTGGCTGCCGAAACAGGAACACCGGTATACGCCTGCAAATCAGGACTTGCCGCAGCAATACTTATTGAAGACCCTGTATTCGGAAACTGCATCATCCTTTCCCACAACAATGGATTTGCAAGCGTGTACGCTCATCTGTCAAAAATCATGATAAAAAAGGGAGACTATGTACGCGCAGGAACAACAATTGGCCAGGTTGGACAGACAGGCTTTGCAACCGGCCCGCACCTTCATTTTGAAATCAGGCAGAATGGAACTGCAACAGATCCTGAAGTTCTTCTTAAAGGTGCAAAATAAAAAAAACTGGACGTTATTATGTGTAAAAAATTTAAAAAAACTGCTGCAATACTGTTACTGTTATTTGCCGGATGCGCAGTTTTTTCAGAAACATTCAGGGTCAGGAAAGTTGAAACACTAAGCATTCCCGGTGATTCCCTGAAAGCTCAGACAGCAGAGCTTAAAATAAGTGATTCTCTTGCAGTAATGTTGCCGGAAGACCGCACTTTTCTTGAAGGAATAGAGCTTTCAATTCAGATTCCAAGAATTGTTGCAGACTGGCGTGATTCTGTAGCAATGTCTGTATACAGCGACATAAAGCCTTTTCCATCCTCTTCACAGATTGACTACACGGGAACAAAGCTTACAGTTCTTCCCCTTCCTGCAAAAATTTCATGGATTGCGCAAATTCCCCTTACAGAAACAATGCCACAGCCGCGCGATAATTACATTTCATTCCTGAACATCATTCCGGACACTTCAAGCGGATATGTATTCATAAGGTTTCAGCCGGCAATGAAGGGCGTTCCCGACGAAGTATATGATTCCACCCTTACTGTAAGCGTAAAGCCTGTCCTGAAAAACAAGGGAATGCTTAAACTTTCTGTAAAGGACCTGGACGGAAAGAATGTTTCAAGCGAAAATTTTATTGATGACGTACCAGTTACCCTTAAAAACGGAAAGATTTTGCTTGATCCAGGAATTCACACCCTTTCTGTGCAGAATTCCAGCTACAGGAACGAAGTGCGTTCAATCATAATTGAGCAGGCAAAAACAACGGACGTAAATCTGACCCTTAAAAGCACGGAACCGGCATTAAGCATTTCTGCACCGGAAGGAACCCAGATTTTTCTGGATGACAAACCGTTTACGCGAACAAACAGGGAAATCCCGATTTCTGAAGGCGAGCATAAAATCCGCTTCAGCTTAGGTGGCTACGAAATGACCCGCGCAATTGAAATTCAGAACGGAAAAACATACAAGGTAAACCTTACGATTGACCTTGAAGTAACAGACGAATAGGAAAAATTTTAAATAGAGCAGGAAATCCCAGCCATACCCAGTTCAAAAAAAATTCCACCATAATGAAAAAAAACATTAAAGAATTCTGAGGTGGAGGGCGATAATAATAATACCGGGAACATTTTCCCCTCCCACCCGTGTTCCCGGTTGCCTGATGGGCATGGCGCTGCACAAAGCAGCGCCTTTTTTATTTAATTTGGTTAATATTTTTTTTGCATATATTGAAGAAAATTGACAAAATACGTCAAATTTCATAATCTATTAGAATGAATGTAATAAAGAAATCTACAGTAGCATGGTTCAGCATATTGTTTTTTGCCGCAGCAGTTATCGGCAGCATGCTGGGCTTCGGCATATCGGAAACTCAGAACATTAAAAATTCAGAATACATATCAACATTTGACACAGCACTTCCAACAAAGCTCCTTGATATAAACGGCGAGTTGATTACGGAATTTGCCTCTGATGAAAAACGCGAAATCATCAGCTTAAACCAGCTTCCTCAGCACATGCTGGACGCGCTCCTTACACGCGAAGACCGCATTTTCTATTCTCACCACGGATTCAGCTTTAAGGCTGTAATGCGTGCCGTTGTAGGTAAGCTTACCGGCAGGTCTCTTGGAGGAGGTTCTACCCTTACGCAGCAGATTGCGGGAACCATTTACTGTGACCGAACAGAAATGTCCATCATGCGAAAGATAAAGGAATTATGGTGGGCCGTTCAGATGGAACGCCGTCTTTCTAAAAACGAAATTCTTGAACTTTATCTCAACAAGATTTACTTTGGCGGCGGTACTTACGGTGTAAACGCAGCTTCCAAATATTATTTCGGTCATTCGGCAGAACAGATTACTCCGGCAGAAGCTGCAATTCTTGTAATCCAGCTTTCTAACCCGGCATTCTACAATCCTTTTGATCATCCGAACCGAGCCATGGACAGACAGAAAGACGTTCTGGATTCCATGGTTAAGGCAGGTTACATTTCAAAGGCCTATGCAGAGGAATCGTTTAACGAATTCTGGGGAGATTTTGACTACACCAGAACAAGTTCTTCTGCATACCTTATAAGGGACGACAAAGCACCGTGGTTCAGTGAATACGTGCGCCGCGAACTTGGCAACATGATTTACGGTTCACAGAACATTTACACAAGCGGATTTACTGTAAATACAACTCTTAACCTTAAGCACCAGAACCATGCACAGCGCATAATGGAAAAATACATCCGTATTGCAAACACCCGCTACCAGCAGGAACACACTTCACGTTCCGGCATTGCATTTACAACTTATGTTCCTATGACAGAACTTCTTTCTCTTGTATTCAATATTCCTTCATTAAAGGTAAGCGAACAGAGAACAGAAAGCCTTGCAAATTCCGTATACATGAATCAGGTGAACCCTATCCTTGACGTAATGACAATGATGACTGGTGTAGATTCACTTAAAGTCAGCATTATCAACAGGGTTAATGCAGAAACAAAGAAAGAAAATGAAAAGACAACAATCGAAGGAACAATGATTTCCCTTGAAAACGATACAGGATACATTACGGCTCTTGTAGGCGGATCCAAATATGACCAGGAAAATCAGTTTATCCGCGCCGTTCAGGCACGTGTTCAGCCGGGTTCTACATTCAAGCCGCTTTACTATACAGAAGCAATTGATTCGCGCAAATTCACTCCTGTAACTCCTATTTCTGATACACCGGTTGTATTCCATACAGCAGACGGAAAACCATACATTCCTTTAAACTTTAAGGGTGAATGGGAAGGTGACGTAGAAGTCTGGTATGCACTCTGTCGCTCAATGAACGTTCCGTCACTTAAGGTCCTTGACGGAATCGGATTCTACGCAGCAATCAACAGAGCTGTTTCGCTCTTGGGTATTTCTAAAGAAGAACTGCCTAGCCGTGCATTTGTTCCAGGCTACCCTCTTGGACTTGGCGTATGTTCTGTTCGTCCTATAGAAATGGCAAGGGCATTCAGCATAATTGCAAGTGGCGGTAAGGAAATTACTCCAATGGCAATACGAACCGTAGAAGATAAAAACGGAAATGTAATAATGAATCCTGAGCGGGAAATTCGCGAAGCCCAGCTTGCCAAGGGAGAAGGAATTCAGGTTATTTCTCCGCAGACAGCATTTGTAATGACAAAAATGCTTGAAAACACTGTAAACGGTCCTGGTACTTTGAGCGCACAGAGCTGGAAGTTTGATTACAAGACAGATAACGGTCAGAAATATACAATTCATGCCGGCGGAAAAACCGGTACAACGCAGAACTGGGCAGACGCCTGGACGGTCGGATTTACGCCGTACAATACTTCTGCATTCTGGTTCGGATTTGATAAGCCAGGACAGTCGCTTGGTCTTAAAATTACGGGTGCAACTCTTGCCGGATTTGCATGGGGTGACTACATGCGCGAAATCCACCGCGGACTTCCTGCAAAAGACTTTAATAAACCGGCAGAAGGCGTCATTCAGGTTACTGTATGTTCTGTAAGCGGTAAAATTGCAACTCCTGAATGCGGAAAACACGTTACAACACAGTGGATTCTTGAAGGAACCCAGCCGACAGATATTTGCCACCTGCACGGTGGTAAAACTTCTAACTCTGCGGCTCTAGGAATTTCAAGACTTAAGAATGAAATGTACCAATCCGGAGCAAGAAGCATGCGCACATACGAAGCTTCTCCGCTTAAATTAAACCTTGACTTCCTGAGCGGTGTTGAAGTAAATTCAAGCAGAAAAGAAGAAAAGAAAACTTCTGAACCGGCAGAAGAAAAACTCCCGGATTTCAACTACCTTATGGAATAGGATTTTGCGTATAAGATGCTTGTAAACATAAAAGACATTAAGATAAAAAAGCGTGTCCGCCATGATCTGGGCAATCTGGAAACCCTTAAGAACAGTCTGCGCACTTATGGTCTTTTGAATCCTATTACCCTGAACGAAAAATACGAACTGATTGCTGGTGAGCGCCGCCTGCAGGCTGCAAAACAACTCGGCTGGACTAACATTAATGCAGTCATAATGAACAATGTTTCTGACGTAGAAGAACTGGAACTTGAGCTGGAAGAAAACAACCAGCGCAAGGAATTTACAAAGGAAGAACTTCTGGAAGGCTACAGGCGCCTTGAAAAATTAAGAAATCCGTCTTTCTTCAGGCGCCTGTTCAAGCTCTTAAAAAAATTTTTTGAATGTTTTAAATCACTTTTTTCAAAAAAGTAAAGGTCAGTTTTCTTCGATCTTATACTCTCCCGACTGGATTTTATGATAAATTTCTTCCCGGGGCATAGGTTTTCCGAACAGGAAGCCTTGAAGTTTTTCACAGCCAATTTCTTTAAGGAATTCGCATGCTTCTTCAGTTTCTACGCCTTCTGTAAGGGTCAACATGCCGATTTCTTTTGCAAGCTTAACGATGTTCCTTAAAATCACTTTTGATTTTTCATTTGATCCAAAATTCTGAAGGAATTTCATGTCAATTTTCATTACGTCAAAATCGTATTCCTTAAGGACATTGAGTCCTGAATAACCCGAACCAAAATCATCCAGCCAGAGGGCATAACCAGAACTGCGGAATTTTTCTATTGCCTGCTGAAGGCCTTTATCATCCTCTGTAATTGCACTTTCTGTAATTTCGACATGAATGTATTTTTTATCTACGTCATATTTTTTCAGCATGCGCTCAACTTCTGCCGCAAGGTCAAAAACCTCAAAATCAAGGCGGGAGAAATTTATTGAAGCCAGAATAAATTTTACGTTGCGTTCGCGCAGTTCAAAAAAATCGCGGCAAACCTGTTCAAGCACGTACATATCCAGCTTGTGTATCTGCCTGTACTCCTCCAGAGTATTTATGAACATGGCAGGCATAAGGAATCCGAACTGTGGGTCTTTCCAGCGTGCAAGTGCTTCTACTCCACACAAAAGCCCAGTAGAAGAATTTATTACTGGTTGATAGTAAACATGAATGTATTTATTCTCAATCGCACGGTCAATATTGTTTATGATGTACTGCTTTCTATGAAAATCAAGGTTCATTTCTGAAGAATAAACGCAGAAATTCCTTACATAATTTTTCTTGATTGTCTTGCAGGCGTAACGGGCATAATCACATGCAACTATAGGAAGAATATCCCGGTTTTCTGGTCTGTATGCACCAGTCTTAAGCTTCATCTTTATTTCACTGTCAGAGTTTTTTATAAGACTATCAACAGATGAAAGTTTTTCAACAATATTTTTATCTTCTACAAGAACTACAAAATTATCATTTGAAAAACGAGCAACAAGTCCGCCAGAAAATGCCTTTTCAACAGCCTGTGCAACAGTCTGGAGAAGTTCGTTTCCCTGTGCAAATCCGTATTTTTCGTTGTAATTTTTAAAGTGCTCAATATCAAGGAAAAGGAAGATGAGCGTAGTAAAATCAACTGCATGATCATGAAGAATTTCCATTGAACGCGAAATAAAATAGTTCATGTTCGCAATTCCGGTTATTTCATCACTTATGGAAAGTCGCAGAAGGATTTCATTTGCATCTTCAAGCCGCTCCTCTTTTAATGCCTCTCTCATTTTCTGCTGGTAGGCATTAAGGGCAGCAATAAGCACGGCAAGCCACACTATAAAAAGATTTACTTTTGTGGCATAGCTTGCAGGAACCGCACTGTTACATATGGCATAGAAAAATGCATACGAAGAAGAAAGGAACAGTATTGTATACAAAGGACGCCACACACGAAAGCAGAAGGCAAAAATCGTCATTGTAATAAGAGTTACAAACTGTTCCCCTTTTGCATAATCAAGAAATGAAATAAAAACTCCAAATCCCATGCAGATTACAGAATAAAAGACATTTATTGTGTCAGATATCTTTTTATGAAATTTCTTTTTTTTAAGAACAACATAGGAATTTACGAACATTACGGCAGATGCAAGAATCAAGGAAAGATAGCATAAGCAGTGCGTTACGACCCACTCAGAAGAACGTGTAGAAGTCCCGGTAACTACCATGTAGCCTACGCTCAAAAGCATCCACAGTTCCAATATTGTTACAACACAGGAAAGAAAAATACCTGAACGTGCATTAGATAATTCAAAAAACTTTTTAAAATAAGGAGAATACTCTCCTATTCCTAAAAAACGCTTTATCTTTTTTAACATAATAAACCCTTTATTTAATTTTACACCTGCTTTCTGATTTTTTAAAATAAATTTAGAGTCTGCTGTAAAAAAAAAGCCGCATGACTCAACAAAGAATCACACGGCATTTCTGGCTGGAAGAAAATTGTTTAGATTACCTTACCAATAAAGTACTTTTTCTTTCCTCGGCGGATTATGATAATCTGGCCTTCAATAGCCATTGATTTTGTGATCATGGCATTTTCATCTGTAAGGACGTCTCCGTTTACAGAAACAGCCTTTGCATTGATGAACTCGCGGGCTTCGCGGCGGCTTGAAGCAATCTTGTTGTTTACAAGCACGTCAATAAGCGGAACTTCTTCTGCAAAATCAAATGAAGGAACGCCTTTCATTCCGCTCATAATATCTTTTACAGAAAGGCCCTTGAAATCTCCGGCAAAGAGTTTCTGGCTGATTAAAACTGCATTATCTGCTTCTTCTTTTCCATGCAGGTCTTTTACAACTTCCCATGCAAGGGTTTTCTGTGCAATACGTGTTTCAGGAGCAGCCTTCTGCTGTTCTTCAATCTTTTCAATTTCTTCACGTGAAAGGAATGTGAAAACTTTAAGGTATTCAATAACCTTTGAATCGTCAGAATTGATAAGGTACTGATAAATTTCGTATGCTGAAGTCTTATTTTTATCAAGCCAGAGGGCATTGCCTTCAGATTTACCGAATTTCTTTCCAGTTGCATCAAGAATCAAAGGCATTGTGAAAGCATAAGCCTGTTTATCAAGCATTTTGCGAATAAGGTCTACACCTGTTGTAATGTTTCCCCACTGATCACTGCCGGCAACTTCCATGATACAATTCTTTTCCTGGTAAAGATGAACAAAGTCATAGCCCTGCATGAGCATATAAGAAAATTCTGCGTAAGTAATGCCGTTTTCAAGGCGGCGGCGGATAATATCCTTATCCAGCATGTAATTAACATTGATGTACTTACCAACATCGCGCAGGAAGTTTAAGAATGAATAGCCTTTAAGCCAGTCATAGTTATCTACAACTTCTGCCTGAGGTACAATTTTAGAAACCTGCGCCTGAAGCCCCTTGATATTTTTATTTACAGTTTCCTCAGAAATAATTTCACGTTCTGCTGTAGGACGTGGGTCACCGATGCGGCCTGTTGCACCACCGCAGAGCAAAACAGGATGATGTCCTGCATTAGCAAGACGCTTTGCCATACACAATGAAGAATAATGACCAATGTGAAGACTGTCTGCAGTAGGGTCTGTTCCCCAATAGAAACTGAAAGGCTTTCCGTCCAGAACTTTCTGTAATTCACTTTCTTCGCCGGCAATATCTTTAATCAAGCCGCGCCATTTTAAATCTTCAAACAAAGACATATTTCACTTCCTATTTATTTTTTTTATAATTCAGTATACTTAATATAGAAATTTTTTTAAAGTAAGGCACTGATATTATGAAAAAACTATTTCTGATGCTTATATTGGCTTTTGTTTCTGTTTACAGTTTTTCGCTTGGAATAGGCGTTCAGCTTGATCTTGAGCCGGGGATTTCTGCATGCAGCTCAGAAACATACTTTCCGTGCGGAATTGCCTGCTCCATAAAGACAGACAACTATCCTGTAGCATTGGGAATCTGTACTGACTGCGATGTTACAAACGGAAGTCTGGAGGCATATGTAACTGCGGACTACTGGTTTTTCCAGCATGCAGTGAGCAACCGGGGAATATTTTACACCGGAGCAGGAGTAGTTGCCGGAACAGGATTAATCCGGAAAAGCATAGATTTTTACGCTGGGCCAAGAGCGGTAATCGGCTTAAGCTGGATTCTTTACGACGGATTTCTGGAGACATTCGTTCAGACAGGCTGCCAGGCGGAATTCAGGACAGGATGGTCGGACGACATTGCTGTAAAATTTCCGGTAAACACAGGAATAAGGTTTTATTACTAGGAAAAACCGTCCGCTCTAGTAAAAATTCAGTTTCCATGAACCGTTACCGTCTGCAGAAAGAAGTTCGGAAAGAAACGGAAGAGTTGCTTCAAGATAATCTTTTAAGCCCCAGCATGGATTTATGACAAACATTCCGCTTCCGTAAAGGCGGGGTTTTGCACTTCCGATTGATTCCTGAAGGCTTACTTCTACATGGGAATCTTCTTTATCTATGCAGAGTTCTGCATCAAGCACTTCTGCATTCTGATTCTTGTTTTTAACGGCAGCCAGAAGAAACTGCTTCATGTTTTCTATATATTCAAGTTTATTCTGAAGCAGTGGATACCACAAAAGGATTCCTGCTCCGCTCCATTTTTTATGTACGGCAGCAAGGATTTCTGCGGCATTAATGTAGTCAGATTTTTCTTCATAACTTGGGTCGCAGAGAATGTAGCCGCGCTTTATTGCCGGTGGAGTATTTTTCTTTAAGAATGAAAAACCGTCTGTATTTTCCACAAAAACTTTTCCGGGAAATGTTCCAGAAAGCGCTTTTTTAAGAGATTCGTATTCAGCTTTATGAAGTTCCGTAAAAAACAGGTTGCAGCCTTCCATTGAATTTTTTGCCTCTATAAGCGGACTTCCGGGATAAAAGCTGAGCAGCTCTGTAAGATTCAGTATTTTTGATTCTGTAAAATGCTTAAGTTCAGCAGGAAAAGGCGCAGTACAGAAAGAACTGTATTTTTCCGGATTTTTTAGATAGTCCTGAAGGCGCAGTATTCCACGGGAAGCCTCGCCGGTTTTTACAGCCCGTTCATCAGAAAGGTCGTAAAGTCCGCTTCCGGAATGAGTGTCAAAAACCGTGTACGGCTTGTCTTTCTTTGAGTAATATTCCGCAGTGTAATTAAGAACAATATGCTTAAGAATATCTGCATGATTTCCGGCATGAAATCCGTGTAAGTAAGAAAGCATTAAAAACCTCTAGTTAATTCTGTCAATTTCCTCAAGCCATACGGATGCACTTGCATCACTCGGCATTCTCCAGTCTCCGCGTGGAGAAAGGTTTACAGTTCCGACCTTAGCTCCGTCAGGCATACAGCTTCTCTTGAACTGCTGTGTAAAGAATCTTCTGTAGAAAGTCCTGAGCCATTTCAATTTAAAGTCATGGTCAAAAGGAAGATCAGAGCAGTCTGCAAGGAAAAGAATTTTTTCCGGAGAAAAACCGAAACGCAATATGTAATAAAGGAAGAAATCATGCAGTTCATACGGACCTACAAGATCTTCTGTCTTCTGAGAGATTTTTCCGTCCTTTGGAGGAAGCAGTTCTGGAGAAACAGGCGTATCCAGAATATCCTGCAAAACTTCTGAAAGCACAGGGGTTTCAGAAGAGGCTTCATCCTTGAACCAGTTTACAAGATAGCGTACCAAAGTTTTTGGAATGGAACTGTTTACGCCGTACATGCTCATATGATCACCGTTATATGTACACCAGCCAAGCGCAAGTTCGCTTAAGTCGCCGGTTCCAATTACAATTCCGTTTGACTTGTTTGCAAGATTCATAAGAACTTGGGTACGTTCCCTTGCCTGTCCGTTTTCGTATGTAACATCGTGAACATTTTCGTCCTGGCCGATATCCTTAAAATGCTGGCGCACGCTGTCTGCAATGCGAACCTCCTTTAAGGAAACGCCGGAAGATTCGGCAAGCTTACAGGCATTATTATAGGTTCGATCTGTAGTACCGAAGCACGGCATTGTAACTGCAAGGATTCCAGAACGGTCTATGCCGCAAAGGTCAAATGCCTTGCAAGTTACCAAAAGCGCCAGCGTGCTGTCCAAACCGCCGCTAAGTCCGATAACAGCAGAAGTACAGCGGATGTGCCTTAATCGCTTTGCAAGGCCTTCAGCCTGAAGCTGGATTACAGCGGCGCACCGACTGGAGCGTTCTTCCACAGAAGAAGGCACAAACGGGTGACTGTCTACGTAACGGCACAGGGAAGAAGTTTTTATGCGCGGCTGGCGTATTTCGGCCGGAATGATTCTATAGGAAGGGGAGCTGCCGGCCGCACACTGAGAAAATGTTGTGGTGCGGCGACGTTCCTGAAGAAGGCGTTCAACATCAATGTCTGAATAAATTATTCCGGTCTGAAAGAGTTTTGATTCAACAAGCAGAGAACCGTTTTCGCAGATAAGGCTGTGTCCGCTGTACACAACGTCCTGTGTTGATTCATCATGGCCGGCGTTTGCATACAAATATGCAGAAACAGTATGGGCAGACTGCATTTTTACAAGGGAACGCCTGTATTCAGCCTTTCCGATTATTTCGTTAGAACCGCTGAGGTTTGCAATTACAGTAGCTCCAGAAAGCGCTGCATTTACAGACGGCGGAAGCGGAACCCACAAATCTTCACAAAGTTCAAGTCCAAGAACAAAGCCAGAACCGTTTGAATCTTCTATTAATATATCTGTACCAAATGGAACAGAATGAAACTTTTCTGAAAGGTTAATTTCTGTCCGTCCAGCATTGGAAGCCGGAGAAAAATAGCGGCGTTCATAGAATTCACCGTAATTAGGAATGAATGTCTTTGGAATTACGGCAAGAACCTTTCCTTTTTGTATTACAGCTGCACAGTTATAGATGGCACTGTCAACAGAAACAGGAAGTCCCACAAGAATCACAGCTGAAGTAGAAGCTGTTTTTCTAGCAATAAACTCAAGGGCATTTACAGCAGCCCTCTGCAATTCTGTCTGAAGGAAAAGATCTCCGCAGGTATAACCGGTAACAGAAAGTTCCGGAAAGACAACAAGCGAACAACCTTCTGAATCTGCCTGTCTGACAGCATCTACAATTTTTTCTGAGTTAAATGAACAGTCGCATACCTTTAATTCTGGTGAAGCGCATGCAACTCTGTAAAATCCGTAATTCATGAAAAAAGTCTAGCACTTTTTGGAGGTAAATTACAATCCTTTTTCTTAATTTAGTTACCGAAGGGCTTTTCCATCCTGAAATGCAGTTCCAACAATGTCGCCAAGCTGTATGTATTTATGATTTACAGGATCGTATGTAATCGGTTTAAGTTTTAACGGATCAATTTTTCCATCTGTTAATACGCTTTCTTCCGCAAGGACATTTACAATGTCACCTATCATATAACCGGAATTTTCATCGTAACTGACAAGCCGGCACTCAAGCGCCATGGAAAGTTCGTTTATCACAGGAGCGTCTACATTTGTACTTTTTGTAACAGTAAATCCAGCTTTCTTTAATTTTTCTGGTTCTTTGTTTGCAGATACAATACCAACATAATCACATGCCGCAACATGATCTGAATCTGCCATGCTTACTGTAAAAGCTTTTCTATCAAGTATGTTTTTTACAGTCTTGTGATCAGGACTGAGACAGACACCTATCTGGTTTGTATCATGGATTCCACCCCAAGCTGCATTCATAGCATCCGGCGTTCCGTCTGCACCATATGAAGCAACGATTAAAACCGGCATAGGATACATAAATGTCTGGGTTCCAAAAGCAACTTTCATAGATAAACCTCTCTAAACTGTTTTTTTCTTTGATTCGATATAACCAGAATCTTCCAGATACTTCCGGCGTGTGATTATAAGATTGATAAGTTCCTGATACATATTGTAATCTACTTCCAGCGCAATAGGAAGAATATAATATTCCGTTTCATCACAATAGCGTTCAATAAATTTACAGTCAGTTACGTAACCAAGACTGATCATATTGCTTATGCGGTCTGCACATTTAAGGACTTTTGCCTTTGGCGAACCGGATGTAAGTATTCTCTGAAGAAAATCAGATTTCTGCTCGCCTTCGTGCTTTGAAACTTCCAGAATAAGCTCCCGGACTGCCGAACCTTCTGAATCAATTGCTACGATTCTTTCCTGATCAAAGCCCGGAATATCTTCTATTACATCATGACAGACGCTTGCCTTAAGCATTACAGAATCAATGTAACCGTAGTCTATAAGGATTGCAAGCGTATCCATCTGATGCCGGAACATGTTGCCACCGGCATGACGCGCCTTACCAATAAGTTCGGTTGCCAGCTGCATGTACGGAGCAAGAAAAATGTTCTTAAGCTGAAGCATATGGGCCGAATCCATTTTTTCCGGTTTGTCTACACGCATTTCATATTTTCCCATGACTTATGCTCCTTAGGAGAATACTCCCATTTTTCTCAATCCGTAACAAGAAAACAGGGCAACAATTAAGGTTCCGTAAGTATACCAACTGTTACCCTGCTATATAATATCATGCTTTTTGATTTAAAGCGAATTTACATATGACTGAAGTTTTTCAATCTTGCGCTTTGATTCTTCCATTTTTGCGCGTTCTGCTTCAACAACTTCTTTTGGAGCATGCTGTGCAAAGTTACCGTTTAGTTTTGCTTCGCTCTTTTTTACCCAGCCAGTTTCTGTTTCAATTTCTTTCTTAAAGCGGGCAATAAGGGCATCTTTATTGATAGAACCGTCAACAAGGATGAATGCTTCAAATCCTTTACCAACTGTACCAACTGAACTTGCAGGCTTTGCATCTACAAATTCTACGTTTGCAACACCGGCAAGAAGCTTAATCATTTCTACCTTTTCGCGGCAAACTTCTGCTTCACTACCCTTTGTAATGAGAACGGCAATATTAATCTTGTTTGCAGGATCAATTCCGCATTCTGCACGCAAAGCACGAACCTGACCGATAAGGTCTTTGAGAGCGTCAAAGCGGGCCTGAACAGTTGCGTTATCACGTTCAGCAACAACTTCCGGGAACGGTGCATTGATAAGCATTGCGTTGTATTCTGAATTGCAGAGAATCTTCTGACCTTCCCCGTTGGTTGAGCCTGTCGAAACCTTGCGGTTTGCAACAATTTCAGCCAACGGAAGCTTAGAATAGATTTCTTCTGTAACAAACGGAATAAATGGATGAAGAAGTCTTAATGATTCTTCAAGTACATTAAGGAGTACAGAAACTGCGCGGTCTTTTTCGTGTTCGTCCCCGTGCCAGAAGCTAAGTTTTGTTGCTTCTACGTACCAGTCACAGAATTCATTCCAGAAGAATTCCATAAGGCTTGAAGCAGCGTCGTTGTAGCGGTAGCTTTCAAGAGCTTCGCGGTTTGCCTTTACGGCAGCGTTCAGGCGGGCATAAATCCATTTATCAAGTTCTGTAAGATCAGCATCTGTTACAGGAATTAAAGTTCGTCCTTCAAGGTTTCCAAGAATGTAACGGCTTGCGTTCCATACTTTGTTACAGAAACGGCTACCAAGCTTGAATGAATCCTTATCGATAAGAATATCCTGTCCCTGGGCACACATAAAGCTCAAAGTGAACTTAAGGGCGTCGGAACCATACAAATCGATGATTTCAAGAGGATCGATACCGTTTCCGAGAGATTTACTCATCTTGCGGCCCTGCTTGTCGCGAACAAGTCCGTGAATATAGATATCGTGGAAAGGAGCCTTTCCTGTAAACTCGAGGGAAGCCATAATCATTCGGCTAACCCAGAAGAAGATGATGTCGTATGCTGTAACAAGAGCACTTGTCGGGAAGAACATCTTAAGGTCTTCTGTTTCTTCCGGCCATCCCAAAGTACTGAACGGCCAGAGCCATGAAGAAAACCATGTATCAAGAACGTCTGGATCCTGTTTAAGCTTATCAGCCTTTGCGTGGCACTTTGGACATTCTGTTGGGTCTGTGCGGCTAACAATCATTTCGCCACATTCTTCACAGTACCATACTGGAATGCGGTGACCCCACCAGATCTGGCGGCTTACACACCAGTCACGGATATTTGTAAGCCAGTGTTCGTATGTGTTTTCCCATTTTTTAGGGAAGAACTGAATTTCACCGTTTTTCCATGCGGCAAGAGCCTTGTCAGCCATTGGCTTCATTTTTACAAACCACTGATAGCTCAAATATGGTTCAACAACTGTCTTACAGCGGTAACAGTGACCTACTGAGTGAACCATTTTTTCTTCACCCTTAAAAAGTCCAAGAGCAGTTAAATCCTCGATTACGAGTGCGCGAGCCTGTTCTGGTTTAAGTCCGCGGTATTTTTCAGGAACGTTTTCATTCAACTTTCCATCCGGAGTTAAAAGATTGATAACTTCAAGATTGTGTCTCTTACCTACTTCCCAGTCGTTAGGGTCGTGGGCAGGAGTAATCTTTACCATACCAGTTCCGAATTCTTTATCTACATATTCGTCTGCAATGATTGGAATTTCTTTTCCTGTGATAGGAAGCTTGAGTTTTTTTCCAACGATTGAAGTATAGCGTTCGTCTGTAGGATTTACGGCAACAGCAGTATCACCAAAGAAAGTTTCTGGACGGGTTGTAGCTACTTCAATTTTTCCACTTCCATCTGCGTATTCGTAGTAAAGGTGATACATTGCACCCTGAGTATCTTCGTGGTCTACTTCATCATCTGCAAGAGCAGTACCACAGCGAGGACACCAGTTTACAAGGCGCTGACCTTTGTACATAAGTCCGCGTTCATAGAGAGTTACGAAAACATCTCGAACTGCAAAAGAAAGACCTTCGTCATAAGTAAAGCGCTCTCTGTCCCAGTCTGTTGAGTTACCGAGCTTTCTCTGCTGTTTTACGATAATATCGTGATGGGCATTTTTAACTTCCCATGTGCGTTCAATAAACTTTTCGCGACCAAGATCGTTGCGGGTCTTGCCTTCTTTTTTAAGCTGGCGTTCAACTACGTTCTGAGTAGCAATACCGGCATGGTCTGTACCAGTTACCCAGAGAGTATTGTCGCCCTTCATACGGTGATAGCGGACAACGATGTCCTGAAGTGTATTATTCAAACCGTGTCCCATGTGAAGAACACCAGTTACGTTCGGTGGAGGAATTACCACGGTATAAGTTCCTGTCTTTCCAGAACAGTCCTTGCATCCGCATTTCTTTACATATTCTGCGTGAATCGGAGACTCTTTGTCACTTGCAGGCTTAAAATAATTGCCTTTGTCCCATTCGTTGTAAATTCTGTCTTCAAAATCTTTTGGATTGTATGCTTTTTCTAATTCAATGGCTTTCATAATATTCTATTGTAGCGAATTAAACATTTTGTGTGAACCTCTATATAAAAGCAAAACATGGAAATCAATTTTCAAATGAATCACCTGTAAAAGTAACAGAAAGATGAAAAAATGATTTCCATGCTGTGCCGTGCAGTCTAGAGAATGTCGATTTTTTCGCCGGAAAGGGCTTTGTTCATGCTGCGCACTGAACAGAATTTTCCGCACATGCTACAGGTCTCACTGTGATCGTCTTCTGGCTTGCGACTGTCGCGGATTTTTCTTGCAGTTTCAGGATCAAGGGCGCAGGCAAACTGTGCTTCCCAGTCAAGTGCGCGGCGTGCATCAGCCATTCTATCGTCAATTTTCCGTGCACCCGGAATTCCTTTTGCAATGTCAGCGGCGTGTGCTGCTATTTTAGAAGCAATTATCCCCTGCTTTACGTCATCTACGTTTGGAAGTGCAAGATGTTCAGCCGGAGTAACGTAGCAGAGAAAGCTGGCTCCGTTCATTGCGGCAATTGCGCCTCCAATTGCACTGGTAATATGATCATAACCCGGAGCAATATCGGTAACAAGAGGTCCCAAAACGTAGAAAGGCGCTCCCATGCAGATTGTCTGCTGAACCTTCATGTTTGCGGCAATCTGATCCATCGGGACATGCCCCGGACCTTCCACCATTACCTGTACATTGTGTTCCCATGCGCGTTTTGTAAGTTCACCAAGGCGGACAAGTTCTTCTATCTGGCATACGTCGGTTGCATCGGCAAGACAGCCCGGACGGCAGGCATCACCAAGAGAAACTGTAACATCATATTTTTCGCAGATATCAAGGATTTCGTCATAATATTCGTAGAACGGATTTTCGTTTCCTGTCATGCTCATCCATGCAAATACAAGCGAACCGCCACGGCTTACGATGTTCATCTTGCGCTTGTGTTTTTTTATCTGCTCGATTGTCTTGCGTGTAATTCCGCAATGCAGGGTTACAAAGTCTACGCCGTCCTCTGCATGAAGGCGGACAACGTCAATAAAATCCTTTGCAGTAAGGGTTTCAAGATCGCGCTGATAGTGGATTACGCTGTCATATACAGGAACAGTTCCAATCATTGCAGGACATTCTGAAGTAAGCTTTTTTCTAAAAGGCTGAGTGTTTCCGTGGCTTGAAAGGTCCATTATTGCTTCTGCACCCATATTTACGGCGCTCATAACTTTCTGCATTTCAATGTCGTAGTCCTTGCAGTCGCGGCTTACGCCCAGATTTACATTAATTTTAGTACGGAGAGCAGAACCTATTCCTTCCGGATCAAGGCTTGTGTGAAGGCGATTTGCAGGAATTGCAACCTTTCCCTCTGCAACAAGGCTCATAAGGCGCTTTTCATCAATGCCTTCTTTTCTGGCAACTGCTGCCAGCTGAGGTGTTACGATGCCCTTTCTTGCGGCATCCATCTGTGTTGTATAATTCATGATTTATTCCTTAATTTTTTAGTCTGAATGCCAGGTTTGAATTATTCCTAAAAAAAACAGCTACCGGTCGTTAAACGTCTGTCAAAACCGCCCGCTATTTTTTAGCAGTATTTGAAACCCCGCCTTCATTCTATTTAGTTTACTAAAACCTGCCATTCACGGTAATTGTGCATAAGGGGTCCGCTGCCTTTTCCAAGGTCAAGCATGGCGGATAGCGCGCCGGAAATGTATTCTTTTGCGCCCGTTACAGCTTCAGAAAGCCCTATTCCCTTTGCAAGGTTTGCCGCAATGGCGCTGGAAAGCGTACAGCCCGTTCCGTGCGTATTCGGATTATTAATGCGCTTTCCGTAGAACCAGGTTCCTTTTCCAGAACCGCATTCATACAGAAAATCATTTGCATCGTTAAGATTGTGTCCGCCTTTTATAAGCACTGCACAGCCAAACCGTTCAGAAAGAACCTTCGCCGCATTTTCCATAGAAGCTGAATCAGTAATTTCCAGCCCGCTCAAAACCTGCGCCTCCGGAATGTTCGGCGTAATCACAGTGGCAAGAGGAATTAATTCTTCTGTAAGATTTTTGAGCGCGTCATCATTTAAAAGCCGTGAACCGCTTGTAGCAATCATTACCGGATCCACAACAATATTTCTAAGGCTGTATTCCCGTATTTTTCCTGCAATGACGCCTATAAGCGGTGCGGAAGAAACCATCCCGGTCTTTACAGCGTCCGGAAAAATATCCGTAACAACCGCATCAATCTGTGCGCCAAGAAATTCCGGCGTCACTTCCATTATTCCAGAAACGCCGGTCGTGTTCTGGGCAGTTAAAGCCGTAATAGCGCTCATGGCATAAACGCCGTTGCACGTCATGGTCTTTATGTCTGCCTGAATTCCGGCGCCTCCGCAGGAATCGCTTCCTGCTATAGACAATGCTGTCTTCATTCTGCCTCCACTGGCGGACTTTGCTGAACTTCAGGTCAGCTTCCCGCATAAAAAAGCATTGTTCCCCAGGCGGTGCCCTCAAGGGGAAGTTATATACATATTACGCAGAACCTTTCAGAAAAGAATATTTTCTATCTTTCCGGAAAGTTCCTCATAATCATTTCCGTAAAAATTGCTAAATTCCTTAATGCGTTCAGTATTCTTACGGCTGGTTTCGTCATATATTCCGCAGGTCGTAAACCCCGCCCTGTAAGCCGTCCTTATCGCATAGAGAGCGTCCTCAAAAACAGCAGTTTCCTCCGGAGAAGTTCCAAGATAATCCGCAACTGCAAGAAATGCCTCCGGATGATTTTTAGAAACCCGCATTTCCGAAGTAGTAAACATTCGCTCAAAAAAATGCCCAATGCAAAGACGCTCCACAGCCGGCATAAACGCTTCCCTGTCTGTGTTCGTGCAGATTACCATCTTTATTCCGGCATTTTTTAGTCGTTCAAGCAGAGCTGCAACCCCGTCTTTAAGCGGAATGGTAAACCTGTATGCATCCATGATTACGCCGTTTATTCCGGCACAGATTTCAGCAAGGGATTTTTCAAGACCGTATGCGCGCTTAAGGTATTCAGCGCCTTCCTTCATGTTCATTTCCAGAAGCTTATCGCCAAGTCCATCCTCTGCCTTAATTCCAAGCTTTTCAAGATAAATCTTACCGGCATCATTCCATACCGGCATTGAATCAACTATGGTTCCGTCAAAATCAAAAATCGCAGCCCGAATCATACAGTTTCCGAAGCCTTTTTCTTTAAATCTTCGCTGGCTGCCTTTATGTCTTTCTGACCGTAAATTGCACTTATAACAGAAATTCCGCAGATTCCCGTACCCTTAAGCTCATGAACGTTGTCCTTTGTAATTCCGCCAATTGCAACAACCGGGATTTTTACAGAACCGCAGATTTTTTTAAGTTCTTCATAGCTTACAGAACTTGCATCATCCTTTGACGAAGTTGGAAAAACCGCCCCGACTCCAAGGTAGTCCGCACCCTGCTCCTGTGCTAGAACAGCTTCCTCAACGGTTGCTGCCGAAACGCCAATAATTTTGTCCTTTCCCAAAAGCTTACGCACATCCAGCGCCCTCATGTCACTCTGACCGACATGCACACCGTCAGCATCAATCTGCAGGGCAAGCTGAACATTGTCATTTACAATAAACGGAACGTTGAATTCGCGGCACAAAAGCTTAAGTTCTTCTGCTTCCTTTTTAAAATTCATTTCATCCAGATCCTTTTCGCGAATCTGAATCATGGTTGCACCGCCTTCAAGCGCTTCCCGAGTCTGCTCTAAAAGAGTTTTTTCCCCCGTCCAGTGGCGGTCAGTAATTGCATACAATAAAAGTGATTTTTTAAGTTCTTCAGGTGAGTTAAATGATTTCATAATTCTTCCTACGTTGGCATTATCCAAATCAGGTTATGGGTCAAGGCACACAGCCTACTCTCAGCAAGGTTTTCCAAGCTCCCCTTTGGTGTAAACATTATTGTAAAATTTCAGTCTTTTTTCAATATTCTTTTTATTTTTTTACGGGCGCAGGCTGTTCAGTAACTCGCCTTCCGGGTTCCGCTACGCTCAGCCGCGCAATTCATTCACATCCGTTCACTCATTCCGCGGCCGCCTCCGGCGCCCTCCACGCTCGACGCCGTTTTTTCAGTCCAGCATATATCTTGCCCGCTCACCGCCAATCAGTTTTGGACGTGTGTAGGCAGCAGTAACATATGCACTGCCAATATTCTTTACAGAAAGCCTTACCGGAACTGCAACATGCTTAAGGTGCATTCCAATAAGGGTACTGCCTATATCTATTCCCGCATGAGCCTGAATGTGTTCCACAACCACAGGATTTTTAAATCCCCTGTATGCCGCAGATGCAAAGCTTCCTCCTCCTTTAAGCCACGGAACAACGCTTACCGGTTCAAGTCCGTACTGCTCAGCACATTCTTCTTCTACAACAAGAGCTCTGTTCAAATGCTCGCAGCACTGACACGCAAGAAAAATCCCACGCACACTGCATGCTTCGCGGGCAGCTTCAAAAACAATTCGACCGGTTTCTCCGTTCGAATTATGACCTATCAGCCCGCCGTCAATTTCACTTGACGAACAGCCCATAACCAGTATGCTTCCCTTTTTATATGGATGCGCATCCAGCAGTTCTCCAACTGCCTTCTTTACTTCTTCACTTATTTCACTCATATACGCCTCTTACTATAAACGCAGCCTGCACTGTAAATTCGACTCCACTGCTAGTTTCCCTGCGGTTAGAGCCGAACACAGGATTGCAACAAGTGCAGTCTTCTGCAACCGTTATATTCTGCTCTTTTATGCCGGCTTTTTCAAGAACCGCAAGATTTGCCTTTAGAAGGCTTAGCCGGTAAAGCGGTCCGGAGCCATTATCCCACTTAGCCGGTGCCCCACGGCACAGTTTTTCTCCTGCTTCAATTTTCCTTACACAGTCCGCACAGAATTCCCGGGCAAAATAATCCGCCCTTTCTTTGTTCACAACATAGCAGCAGTCACGAATATGCGGTCCAACAGCAGCACAGATTTTTTCAGAATCGGTTCCCCGCATTTTAATCATTTTTACGGCTTCCCCTGCAATCCCTGTTCCCTTCCACCCGGAATGAACAACTCCAAAAAGCCCCGTTTCCGGAGAATATAGAAATATAGGAACACAATCTGCAACTGTTACGACAGGCATAAGGCCGGCATTTTCCGTTATTATTCCGTCACCAATTTTTCCGTCAGTGTCATGCACTTCAGAAACATCATAGACAATTTTTGTGTGATCCAGCTGAACGGGTACCGGCGTTTTATTTCCGTAATGCCCGGCAATTTCAGAAAGAAGCTTAATGCGGTTTTCGTTTTTTTCATTCCAGCGGAAGCGCATTGAACCGGCAGCCCTTAAGGTCATTCCCCAGAGTGCACCGCCAACAGGCTTTCCATCAGACATGAAGGGAAAAGCCTTGTAAGGCTCTCCACCGCAATTTTCAGAGAAGCATATTCTGTTCATATCAAGATTTATTTAGGAGGCATGTCCAGCGGCTCAATTTCTGCAAGAATATCCTTACACTGAAGCAGACATTCCCTTGCGTTACTGAGCTTTTCACGGTATGCCCTGTTTTCCCTTCCCTTGATTGTCATAAGATTCTGTATAGAATCATAATCCTTTACTTTTTCTTCATCAAGGACACCGTGAAGTACGCGTTCTATTGTCCTTATGGAATCACATAGTTTCATTTCCCATGTGCGGATTGAACCTTCTGCATTTACAATCATTGAATCAATAAGCGACTGGCCTTTCATTGTGCGCACGTGCTCATCAATAAGTTTCTGAACAACCTCACCAAACGAACCTGTCGGTGCAAGAGACTGGTCAAAAGCCTGAATTGCCTGGTTTGTATCAGAAAACATTGTCATTCCTTCAGAAAGTTCCGCTCGGTTTTCGTTATTTATGAAAACGCCTTCCAAAATGAGCACGTTCAAAAGCTGGATTATTTCCTGATACTTATTTTTAGCAAACCATGCAAGGAATCCTGCTGTCATTTCGCAGTGGAACGTTATGCCGCCCCAAAGATGAGTCCAGGGACGTACTTCCAGTTCAGGGAATGAATCAAGGTCAAATTTATCCTTTAAAACGCCTGTAAGCTGTGCCTTTTTTCTATCCCTAAGCCATGCAGCCCATCTGGCATCAAAAAAGACCTTCCATTCTTCCTTATATTTCATGAACCAGTCTTCGCCGCCACCTGTTTCTTCTACCTTCCAGTCATAATCGCCGTAGACAACCTTTCCAAGTGCAGACATAGGAACCGTAGAAATAAACATCTGAATCATGGAAATGTTTGAAGCAGCCTTGGAAAGATATTCCCTCATGGAATTTTCTGTTTCGCCGTCAAGTTCTACCGCTGCACCGCCCTTTCTCTGAGGAAAAAGGAAAAGCGCTTCCAGTGCTTCATTTGAAATTGACTTTGCATAGGTAAGTATGCTGGCAAAATTTCCAAAATCAACTTCGGCATTTACATAAGGACAGGTATACTGTTCAGAAACAATAGCCGTAAACTGAGCAATAAAATGAAGGTACGGAAGAACCGTAAACTGCCTAAGCCACTGAAGTCCGCGCACTGCATTGTAAAGCTTAGTCCGGTCACGCGGGCTTATTTCCTTAAGGATTGAATCCATGCGCCGCAAAAGCGAAGCCCTTAATTCATTTGTAGCTTCCCGCTCAAACGGAATCTGATACGGATCAACAGATTTGCTGATTTCGGCAGTTATTCCAGGTGCAATAAAAGTTCCCAAAAATACATAAAATTTTCCAGGATTTTCATTCATTATTGCAATGTACGGCTTAAAGAATTCTGCAACAACTTTAAGTTCCTTAAGTTTTTCGTAAAAGAGCGAATGAAGCAGATGATGATCAACATCTATAATTCCAGGATGATTTTTATTTATCCGCCGTGCAAGCTTAAGCAGAAGATCCGAATTGTAAAGCTCAACCTTAGACTTCTTTGTAAACAGTGTCCTGAGCCAGAGAAAAAAACGGTAAAGCAGGGTTTCGCGCCTTAACTTAAGGTCAAGAGTAAAATCATCTGTTTCTTCCCTGGCCGGCTGTAATATTGAGATTTCTTCTTCTCTGTTTCTATTTAATTTCGCAAGCAGGAATTTGCGTTCTTCCGAACTGATTCCCGCTACAAGTTCATCAAAAGAACCGCGTTCTGTAGCACTAGACATATCATACAGTATAAGTTATTTAACATACCTTTGCCACTTTTTTTTGGTTAAATCTATTCCTTGCAATATGATATTTTACTATAATTTAAGAAAAAAAAATTTGAGGTTGTAAAATGGAACAGGCATCCAACAGCGATATTGTCCTTCAGATTATTATGTCAGTGGGCATAATCGTAATTTCAGCAAAATACCTTGGAACACTTGCAAAAAAAATAGGTTTTCCGCAGGTCGCAGGAATGATTATTGCCGGACTTCTGCTAAGATTTTTACCATGGTTCAGAAGCTTCGGCACTGAACCGGCCGGCTCGCTTTTTGGCGAAACAGACATGTTCATTTCACGTATTGCAGAAATAGGCGTTATCCTCATTATGTTCAGCGCCGGACTGGGAACAAACCTTAAATCGCTGGTTAAATCCGGTGCAAAATCAACTGTAATTGCCCTGTGCGGAGTTTTAGTACCGCTCATCATGGGAACAATAATGTCTCTGTGCTTCTGGGGCTTTAACGGCTTCGGCACTCCTCAGTTTTACAAGGCAATGTTCATCGGAACAATCCTTACTGCAACTTCCGTAAGTATTTCCGTTGCAACACTTAAGGAACTCGGCAAACTTAAAAGCGACATAGGACAGACAATCGTAAGCGCCGCAATAATTGACGACGTATTCGGAATCATTGCGCTTACAATCGTCCTTGGAATAAGCAATCCTAATAAAAGTAGCGGAATTGCAGAAATCTTCATTAAAACAGTTCTTTTCTTTATTGCGGCAATCATTACAGGCTACATTATTTTCAGGCTGTTCAAATGGTACGACAGGCGCCATCCGCATTCGCGCCGCATTCCAATCTACGGACTTGGAATTGCTCTTGTATATGCATTCTGCGCAGAAAAATTCTTCGGCATTGCAGACATTACCGGCGCATACATTGCCGGCGTTGTATTCTGCTCGCTTACAGACGCTCCGTACATGGAACAGAAAATTGACATAAACTCCTACATGATTTTCAGCCCGATTTTCTTTGCAAGCATAGGACTTAAAACAGACCTTTCCGGCATGGACATGAGCCTTGTATGGTTCAGCATTGCCTTTGTAATCATCGGCTGTATTTCAAAAATCATCGGCTGTTCCGGTATTTCAAAGCTTATGGGATTTTCCATGAAGGAATCAATTCAGGTCGGACTTGGAATGATGGTTCGCGGCGAAGTAGCGCTTATCGTTGCACAGAAAGGTCTTTCGGCAGGAATCGTAGACTCAAAATACTTTGCGCCTGTAATCCTTCTTATCATAGTTTCTTCTATGATCGTTCCTATAATGATGAAAAAGGCGTTTGCTGGTACGGAACTTTCCGAAGACCAGCAGAACGCCTCTTAATTAAGCATCAATTTCCTGAGCAAGGTGATGAACAATAAAATCCCTTCGCTCAGGCGTATTTTTCCCCATGTAGAACTCAAGTACATTCGGAACATTCTTTAATGTCTGAATGTTTACTGGAGTCAGATGAATTCCAACGTCTTCCGGTTCTCCGTCCTTCCTTTCATGGATGAACTGCCCGAACTCGCTGGCACTGATTTCTCCAAGTCCCTTGAATCGGGTTGTTTCTGCACCCTTTCCAAGTTCCTTCTGAGCCTTATCGCGGCTTGCTTCTGAATAGCAGTAAATTGTCCTAGTCTTGTTGCGCACGCGGAACAGCGGCGTTTCAAGAATATAAACGTGTCCTGTAAGCACAAGTTCTTCAAAATACAGAAGAAGATATGTCATTACCAGATTTCTGATGTGGAATCCGTCATTATCGGCATCGGTTGCAATGATGATTTTTTCGTATCGCAGACCGTCTATGTCATTCTGAATTCCAAGGCTGAACGTAAGGTTCTTAAGTTCTTCGTTCTCATAAAGGGCAGTCTTTTTACGGCCGTACATGTTTTCAGGCTTACCTCTAAGGCTAAAAATTGCCTGATGCGTTACGTCGCGGCTTCCAACCATTGAACCTGTTGCAGAATCTCCCTCAGTTATGAAAATCATTGAGTTTGCACCCTTTGGTCCGTCCTGAAGGTGATAGCGGCAGTCCTTTAACTTAGGAATCTTAAGCGAAACAGTCTTTGCGGCTTCTCGAACCTGCTTCTGAGTTACGTTATTAATCTCGTCGCGGGCCTTAATGTTGCGGATAATCTTTTCTTCAAGGGCTCCGGCAACATCCGGATTATGACGCAGCCAGTCATCAACTGCCGCCTGCGTTTCCTGAATGATAGGCGCACGGATTTCTACGTTTCCAAGCTTATTCTTTGTCTGGCTTGTGAACATAGGATTATCAATTCCAATCTTGAGCCCGACTAAAAGACCACATGTTACATCCTTTTCATCATATTCCTTTTTGAAGAAAGAATTTACGCCCTTTGTAAAGCCGTCAAGGAACGAAGTTACATGTGTACCACCGTCATCTGTTGACTGACCGTTTACAAACGAATAGACAAATTTATCAAGGCTTGCTGTATGAGTCAGTACGAATTCAATGTTTTCTCCGCGGTAATTAAACAGCTTGTACATGGCATTTGAAATTCCATCCATTTCACGCACAAGCAGGTCTTCAAGACCGTTCTGACTCACATAAATATTTCCGTTGCAGTTTATTTTTAATCCCGGATTAAGATATGCATAGTTCCAGAGGCGCTTTTCTACCATCTCCATGTTAAAGGCGTATTTACCGAACATTTCTGTATCCGGAACAAATTCAAGGTAAGTACCGTTCCTTACGCCTTCTTTTGCTGCACATGTTGTTGAAGATTTCTTTACGCCGCGTTCATATTCTACAACAGCCATCTTGCCGTCACGAATACTTGCTGCCCTGAAATATGAAGAAAGTGCATTTGTAGCCTTTATACCTACACCGTTCATACCGATTGCCTGCTTAAATACAGAGTTGTTGTATTTTGCACCGGTGTTAACGTCACTTACACACTGTTCAAGCTTTCCAAGAGGAATTCCACGGCCATAATCGCGAATCTTTACGCGTCCGTCCTTTATTTCAATGTCAATCTTATCGCCATAGCCCTGCGAGTATTCATCGACTGAGTTATCAATTCCTTCTTTTAGAAGGATGTAAATTCCGTCGTTTTCATTGGTACCGTCACCCAACGAACCAATGTACATACCAGGCCTTAACCTTATATGTTCCAATCCTTCAAGATGAAGAATTGAATTTTCATCATAAGTTACCTTTGGAGCATCTTTTGCAGATTTTTTTGCTGTTTTTTTCTCGATTACAACTTTATCGACTGTTTTTGGCGGCACAGCTTCAGCCTTAACCGCTGTCTTAGTAATTTTCTCCTCACCCATAAAAACAGTATAAATGCAAATGGTGTTTTTTTCAATCACTGATTTGTTTTCAAGCAACGCTTCGCGACTGGGAGTATGTTTTTGCTCAATATTTATTTATAATGTGTTTGCCCGTTATTTTGAAAAAACTAGGATGCTGTGCTATACTGTTTTTATGAACGAGTTCAACAGTGCAATCTTTTTTCCTCAGGCAGAAAAAATATGCCGCGAAGTGTTTGAAAACATTTCGGAAAATCTCTTTGTCCGCCTGGACATCCGCACCTTTGACTACAACGAAAGCCCGGAATCTTCTGCATTTTACTCTGTTGTACTCCAAAACCAGCTTGAAGATGAACTCAAGAACGATAAAAATGCGACCGTAATTTCTTCGCCGTTCCTGGATTCTGGAAAAATCGTATTTTTCATCCTTTACCTTACAAAAAAACTGATGAACAGCCTTTCCGAACATCAGATTCTTTATGAAAAAATTTCAGAAAGCCTTTTTGACTTTCTTTCCGAACAGTGGAAATCCGACAGCACATATTTTTACAACGGCTCTACCTCAAGCATCATTATAAGAAAGGCAACCGACTCGCTTGTTACAGAAATTTCCAAGCAGTGCTGCAGCTACAACGACTTTGCGCTTTACGAAACAATCAACCTTTCCATGTTAAATATTTTTAACAGCCTTGCTTTTCTTACCTACGAAAAAGGAAACGCAGAAGGACTGATTCATTTTACAAACCAGCTTGCAGAAATCGACTTTCTATTTGAATTTAAGTCTCCAGAAAAATATGGAAATTTTTCCATGAACAACTTAAGGCTTATCAGAAAACTGCTTGAACTTTCTGACCAAAAAGAAAACATCGGAATAATTTCGGACACAAACACAATCTACGGAATCGGAAAACCAAAATCAGACGAAAACCTTTATTCCGTCTCATTTTCCAAGGATCATAAGTGGACCCTGCTTAAAAATTCAACAGAACTGCTTACAATGAAAAACAATCTTCTTGTGTTTTCAAACAGCCTTCCTTCAAAAAAGGATTTCATGAAATATGCCGGAAAGATTTTTCAAGGTTCAGAAAAAATTGCAGAAATGCATTCGATAATCATGGCGCTCTGTGAACAGCACAAGGGAACGATTCTTGTAATAAAGAAAGACGCCAGTGAACTTGCACAGAAGTATCAGGATCTTGCAATCCTTACAAAAAAAGTAAAACTGGATAGCGAAAACGTAAGGAAACTTTCTTCAATTGATGGCGCCATCCTTATGGACGAAAACTGCATCTGCCACGGATTCGGGGCTGTTCTGGACGGACTTGATTCCGGATGCGGAAACCGCGCAAGAGGTTCAAGATTCAATTCCAGCGAAAGATTCTACAAACTGTACAGGAACGAAAAAGACACGGATTTTATGGTTTTTATTCTTTCTGATGACGGTAACTATAATTTCTTCCCGCCGCTTGAAAAATACCTGTAAAATTTAACGAAAGCAAACAAGCCTGCCCTCTTGAACATAAGAAATCAGACATTCAAAATGGCAAAAAAAAACTTTCTGAACAGAAGAAAGAATCTTAAGTTCAGAAAGCCTTAATTCTTATATCTGCTCGGTTTTTATACCGGACAGCATTCAATTATTTTGCAAATGTAGCAATAAATACACCTGCAGCAATAGCAGTTCCGATTACACCAGAAACATTCGGTCCCATTGCATTCATCAAAAGGAAGTTTGACGGATCATATTCAAGTCCAACCTTGTTTGAAACGCGGGCTGCCATTGGTACAGCAGAAACCCCGGCAGAACCGATAAGAGGATTGATTTTCTTTCCTTTTGGAAGGAAGATGTTCATCAATTTAGCCATCATGATTCCACCTGCAGAAGCAACGGCGAATGCAACAAGTCCAAGAAGGATAATTCCAAGTGAGTTTGCATTGATAATCTTTTCTGGAGACATCTGGCTTCCTACACCAAGAGAAAGAAGAATTGAAACAATGTTCATCAATTCATTTTCCATTGTCTTAGAAAGGCGCTCAACAACACCGCACTGCTTTACAAAGTTTCCGAATGCAAGCATACCGATAAGCGGACATGCTGGTGGAAGAAGCAGGATTGTAAGGATAAGAAGCATCATAGGGAAAAGTACCTTTTCTGCCTTGCTTACTTCGCGGAGCTGGTTCATACGAATTTCGCGCTCTTTCTGAGTTGTAAGCGCCTTCATGATTGGAGGCTGAATCATAGGAACAAGAGCCATGTATGAATATGCAGCAACAGCAATTACAGCCATAAGCTCTGGAGCAAGCTTTGCACTTACATAGATAGAAGTAGGACCGTCTGCTCCACCAATGATGGAAATAGCCGCAGCCTGAAGAATATTATAGTTAATTCCCGGAATAAGATTCATAAGGGCAACACCGAAAAGTGTAAAGAATACACCAAGCTGTGCAGCACCACCAAGAATAGCCATCTTAGGATTAGCAATAAGAGGACCAAAGTCTGTCATTGCTCCGATACCCATAAAGATGAGCATCGGAAAGAATTCATTTCCTACACCGGCATTATAGATAATGCTGAGCATTCCGTCCGGAGCAACACCCATATTTGCACCAGGGATGTTTACAAGAATTGTACCAAATCCGATTGGAATAAGAAGAAGCGGTTCAAAGCCTTTTGCAGCACCAAGATATACAATCAAGAATCCGATTGCAATCATTACAACATACTGCCAGCCAGGAGCCTTAACACCTGCAAATGGATCATTCTTTGCAGCAAGTTCCTTCTGTTCTTCAGCAAGTTTTTCAGCAGCAATTTCTTCTTCTGTCTGCTGATGAATCATTTTGTATATACCGGTTGATTTTCCGATATTCTGGAAGAATTTCTTTGCGGAAATATCATATTTTCCATTCCAGTCTTCCGTTCCCTTAATAACCCGAGTCATGCCTGTCTGTTCAGTTACCTGGGAATCCTGGGCAAATACCCTTGAACCAAGCGAAACAACAGAAGCAGAAAGCATAACAGCAAGCATAATCAGGGCGATTTTTTTATTGTTTTCTGTTCTTGAATTAAACATACATCATCCTTACAAAATTGAAGCGATCTGCTGACCGTTAGAAATCTGAGTTCCGGCAGCTGCAACAAAGTGAACCTTACCTGCAGCACCAGCCTTGATATCAAGTTCCATCTTCATAGATTCAATGAACATGATTGTTGTGTCTGCTGTTACAGTTGCACCTTCTTCTACGTTATAGCGGAGAAGTGTTCCGGCAACAGGAGCGTTTACAGGTTTTCCGCCAGCAACAGGAGCTGGAGCGGCAACTGGAGCTGCTTTTGGTGCAGCAGCTGGTGCAGGAGCGGCAGCCGGAGCAGCCTGAACGGCTCCACCAATCTTTCCAAGTTCCTGTCCGTTTGAAACCTGACTTCCCGGCTGAACTGTGAATGTAACAACACCGTCACAAGTAGCCTTTACTTCAAGTTCCATTTTCATTGATTCAAGAACGATTACTGTATCACCCTTCTTTACTGTGCTTCCGGCAGCAACTGCATGACGGAGCAATGTACCTGCAACAGGAGATTTGATTGCTGTTCCGCCAGAAACAACAGGTGCTGCAGCAGGGGCACTTGCAGCAGGAGCGGCAACAGCCTTAGCTTCACCGAATGATACGTTATATGCAGTACCGTTTACGTTGATATTGCCCTTTCCGTCAGAAGTTACATTGTAAGCAGTTCCGTTTACGTTGATTGTATATGAACCGCCGTTAGAAGCTTTAGCTGCAGCAGGAGCTGCTTCCGGCTTTTTACCGAATGCTGTCATTGCGTCAACCGGACCGTTCTTGCGGCTGGCAAAGAATTTAGGAGCAACATTAGGGAACATTGCATATGTAAGTGCATCTTCGTCAGAACCGTCACCACCGTTCTTCTTAGATTCTTCAAGCATTTTGTCCCATTCATTTGGAATTTCATCAGCAGGACGGCAAGTCATAACTTTGTCCATGTTGTTCTGTTCAAGAGCTTTCTTTACGAGATCAGCATTTGCATCTGTAGGAAGTTTTCCGAAGCGTCCTGTAATAAGGTTGCGGAAATCCTGAGTCATAGTTGTGTAGCGTCCCATAAGAACGTTCATAACAGCCTGAGTACCTACAATCTGAGATGTTGGTGTTACAAGAGGAACGTATCCTGCATCCTTGTGAACCTTAGGAAGTTCAGCAAGTACTTCGTCCATCTTGTCTCCGGCACCCTGCTGTTTAAGCTGGCTTTCGAGATTAGAAAGCATACCGCCCGGAACCTGAGAAACAAGGATACGAGTATCTGCACCAAGGAACTTTGATTCAAGTGAAGAATAGTGAGTGCGAACTTCGCGGAAGTAAGCTGCAAGTTCAAGAAGAGCCTTTGTATCAAGGCCTGTATCATATTCTGTACCCTTGAGCATTTCTACGATTGTTTCTGTTGGAGAATGTGAAGTACCCATAGACATAGAAGAAATTGCAGTATCCAGGATGTCTGCACCTGCTTCAGAAGCCTTAAGGAGTGTAGCAACAGAAAGACCTGTTGTTGCGTGTGAGTGGATTTCTACAGGAAGATCAACCTTTGCCTTAATTGCCTTTACAAGGTCGTATGCAACATAAGGTTTAAGAAGACCAGACATATCTTTAATACAGATTGAATCTGCACCAAAGTCTGCATATGTTTTTGCAAGTTCAGCATATTTTTCAATTGTGTGGAATGGAGTTACGGCATAGGAAATAGCCATCTGAACGTCAACTCCAGATTTTTTAGCAGCCTTTGTTGCGCATTCCATGTTGCGAGGGTCATTGCAGGCATCAAAAATGCGGAAACAGCCGATACCGTTCTTTGCAGCTGTTTCAACGAACTTTTCTACTACGTCGTCAGCATAGTGACGGTAGCCCAAAAGGTTCTGTGCGCGCAAAAGCATCATGATTTTGTTATTAGGAAGAGCTGCATGAAGCTTTCTAAGGCGGTCCCAAGGATCTTCATTCAGGAAGCGGATACATGAATCGTATGTGGCTCCACCCCAACCTTCAATGTATTTATAACCGATTTTATCGAGCATTGGACAAGCAGGAAGCATATCTGCTGTTGTCATACGAGTAGCGTGAAGCGACTGATGAGCATCACGGATTGCAAGTTCGGAAATTCCAACTTTTGCCATTTATTTTACCTCTTAATTTTTTTAGACAGATTCTTTTTCACGGATAGCAGCTGCAATTGCTGCAATAATTGCACCCTGATCTACAGCCGGTGCAACAGCAGCTCCTGCTGAAGGAACAGGTCTGCTAGTTTTACTTGTTGTTTTTGCATCAGTTTTATCAAGCTTGAAAGCACGTACAAGAGCGTGAAGCAGTCCCATACTTGCGATCATGATAAGAATGAATGAAAATACAACAACCATACCAAGCAAAGTCAAAATTCCACTTTGACTAAGCATCTCAGATATTGTCATATATCCTCCTATTAACTTCGCGTTATACACGTCTTTCCGGCATAGAATTTTTCTCAATGGCGAAAAAACAGCAAGTGTAGTATAGAAGAATGCCTTTAGATTTTCAATAACACCGGGAAACAATCACAAAAAAACTGACACAGACTCGACAATTCTGTTAAGTAGCCTGTATAATGGAAACATGTCTGTGCTGTACATACTTTTTTTTGTTTTCTGCGGTCTTTTTACCGCATCTACAATTCTTAATATAATTGCCTGCGGAAAAAAAATCAGGCTTATGGAATACATCTGCCGTCCTGCCCAGTACGTTTTTATGCTTACAGCAGAACTTATGGTGCTCATTCCAAGAATCCCCGATTCAGTCCACATAATTGTGGCAGTTTCCCTTTCTGTTGCCTGCACAATGGCAAGTTCATGCATACTGCTTTTTTCTAAAAAACAGAAGCTTCTTGTAACAAGCATTTCTCTTCTTATATTGAGCTACTTGAGTTTCATTCACATTCTGGGAGCTTCATTCATTCTGTTCAGGCTTCCGGGAGCAGCAACGGCCTGCACTGTCACCGTATATGCAATAATACTCATCATGTACTATTTTTACGTTACAGATACGCGAAGCATAATGAAATCAATGGCCGTAATCCTGCTTATGATTCCGATTCTAATCATGCACTATGGTTCACTTTTAAGCCTTTTCGGACAACCAAAGCTCTATTCAATTCTGCTTACAGCCGGAAGCACTGTGCTTATAATTGCCCAGGTAATGACTTCAAGAGGATTTTTCAGGAAAACTTCAGACAGGGAACGCCTTATCAAGCGCATGATTCAGATGGCCGGACTTCTTTTTGTAACAGCCGGCTTTACGGTAATGGTGTGCGTATAAATAAAAAAATGCAAAAAAAGGGGCTGACTAATTAGTCAGCCCCTTTTTTATAACTTACTTATGATTTTTTAGCAGAATGCTTTGCGAATGTCCTTATTCCTTCTATAACAAGGACAACTGCAAGACCTGCCATTGCAGCAGCAAATACAAACTGGAACCAGTGACCCCACATAGGTCCCTGTCCTTCTGCGGCACCTGTAAAAATCTTAATCTTTACGATGATAGTCCTTACAAGCTGTGTAAGGGTTGCGGCAAGCATGAATACAGTCGGGATGAAGAACATCTTGTTATTCTTTCCAACTTCGCCAAGCCATGCGGCAACTGCCATAAGAGCAATTCCTGCAAGAAGCTGGTTTGCTGCACCAAAAAGTCCCCAAATCTGGCTGAGTGAAAGACCGCCCAGAATACATCCTGTAACAACCATGAGCGCAGTTCCAAAAAGCGGGAATGCAAGAACCTTGCGAATACCCTTTGCCTCTTTGTATGAAGTCTGTCCATCCTTAAGAAAAAGTTCAGAGAACATAAAGCGGCTTAAGCGTGTACCTGTATCAAGAGAAGTCAGGGCAAATACAGAAACTGCAAGAGTAAGAAGAGCATAGATGGCATTGTTTGAATCTGTAAGTCCGAACATCTTGGAAATACCAAGCGCAAATGCTACCGGAGGAGCACCCGCAAATGCACCGTTTTTAATAAAGTCGCTTGAAACCATTCCAAGCGCCACAAGAGAAAGAATACCGAGCGCAGATTCAATAAGCATTGAACCGTAACCGATAGCCTTTGCATGGCGTTCATTGTCCAGCTGCTTAGAAGTTGTTCCGCTAGAAATAAGCGAATGAAAGCCGGAACAAGCACCGCATGCAACAGTAATAAAGAGAGCCGGGAACATCGGTCCGATTTTTGTTGACCAACCTGTAAAAGCAGGAAGTTCAAAAGAAGCATTGCCTGTAACGGCAGAAACTACAACTCCAATAAATCCAAGTGCCATCATTGCGTACAAGAGGTAAGAAGAAAGATAGTCTCTTGGCTGAAGCAGAATCCAGACCGGTACAAGGGAAGCAACTGTAATATAAACACCAATGAAAACAATCCATCCTGTGCGGCTCATGGCAAAGCCAAAGTTCAGACCGATTACAACGGCAGCAACAACACCGGCAAGACCGATTGCAGTAGCATAGCGAGTCCTCAATCCAAAGCGGCTTGTAAGAATTCCGTATCCAACAGCGAGGACAATAAAGAGAAGGGAAATCATTGCTGTTGACTGAGGACCATTAGGATTCTTAACGATTCCAAACGGAACAGATTCTCCAGCAGCTGCTACAGTAGCAAAAGTACCTGCAACAACATTTACAAATGAAGCAATTACAAGAATCAATACAAGAAGGGCAAAAAGGATAAAAAGTTTTTTAGAAGTCTTACCCATTGAATCCCTGATGATTTCGCCGACAGACTTTCCTTCATGTCGGGCAGATGCAAACAGGGAACCAAAATCCTGAAGTCCACCAAAGAAAATACCACCAATTACACACCAGAGAAAAACCGGAACCCAGCCGAATGCCGCAGCCATAATAGGTCCGTTAATCGGTCCTGCTCCCGCAATTGAAGAAAAGTGATGTCCCATTAAAACTGCCGGTTTAGCAGCTACATAATCAACACCGTCTGCCTTTTCGTAAGCAGGCGTTTTTTTGGATGGATCAATACCCCACTGCTTTGCAAGCCAAGAGCCGTATACAACATAGCCGATGAAAAGCAAGGCAATGGCAGCAATGATTATTAATAATGCTGTCATTTTAGTTCTACCCCCTGTTCAGCACTTTTTATAGATTCCCCACAAGTTTCTTTAAGTCCGCACCGCGCCTGTTAGTCACCGCACGCCCCGTAGAAGCTTCGTAGGCTAATAACCTGAATCCGCTCCAGCCGTAAAGGCCAAAAGCATAAGATTTATAATAGTTAAGTTGCTTTATTTTCTTTAACGCTTCCGACGAAATCCTATCTGCAAACAGGACAAGCGTTACATCAGAATTTCTGTGACCATAATAAGGCGAAACCCTGGAAAGCCCCCTTTCCCATGCCGCAGCCGCAATTTCTTCCAGTTTTGCACAGGATAGACAAACAGAAACGGGTTCCGCACAATCATCATGCAGAACCCGCTCATTATGGTCATAACATTTATTGAAATCATTCATTTTTTCGTCATCACAGGAACCGCAATTACTGCAATCACAGAAAAAAACAAAGTCATTTGAATCAATGTCCGCAACTTTTGCAGACTTTACCAGAAAATACTGCTCTCCATGCGACTTAAAAACGGCTTCGGCACAAAAAGGTCCTGCAATATTTTCTGTAGAAATATCGTAGTACCTGTTAAAAGCATTTATAATCTTTTCAAATGTGCCATTACCGTTCATACCGCATTATCAGAACAAGTCTTCCATCCCGTAAAGATTACCTTTAGTAAGGCGCCCAGTCTTCAATCCGTTGGAAAGACGTTCAAGGGCATGCACAGAACCCATTGCAAAACCTTCGCGGCTTCGTGCCCTATGCGTAATTTCAATTGTATCAGCCTTGCTATCAAAGAATACAGTATGAGTACCAGGAATTGAACCGCAGCGTGTAGAAGAAACGTGCAGCTGGTTCGGCTGCGGACGTTCATGGAATGCGTCAGTTACAATCTGATCCTTCTTTTTTGTATTTTCCAGAATAACCTTTGCAATGGAAAGAGCTGTTCCAGAAGGACTGTCTGCCTTCTGATTGTGGTGGGCTTCCCAGGTTGCAATATCGTATTCAGGATATTCTTCAAGAACCTTAACGGCTTCTGCAATAATCTTGTAAAGCATGTTTACGCCAATCGAAAAATTAGAAGAGGTCATAATTGTTCCGCCGCAAGAAGCAGCAAATTCAGCAACTTCCTTATGCTTATCGTTCCAGCCAGTAGTTCCGACAACAACTGGAAGTCCCAGCGGAAGCAAAGCCTTAATGTTTCCCATTACAGCAGTAGGATGACTGAATTCAATAACACCTTCAGCACCGCTTGATTTTACAGCACGGGCAACAGCTTCATAATCGCCTGCAGCAACCTTAACTGTTGCATCTTCAGAAACAACATCAACAGTGGCAACAACTTCGTGACCAAGAGATTTAGCACAGGATTCTATCATGTGCCCCATTTTTCCATAACCTACAAGCGCAATCTTCATACCTTGCCCCTTAATTTTTCTAAAAAAGAATTAACCGAAATAAGCTTTATGCAGAATCTGCACAGTACGGTCAGCTTCAGACTCTTCAACAAGCACAGAAATATTAACCTTTGAAGCGCCCTGGCTTATCATCTGAACATTAATTCCTTCATCAGCAAGTGCACTGAAGCCAGAAGCAAGAATTGCAGAAGAATGAGCAACATCACAGATTACAGTAACAATTGCCTTTCCCGGGCGAAGCTTAACGTCTGCAACACGCGCAAGGTCTTCTACAAGCCCCGAAAGATCTTTTTTAGTATTTACAGTACATGAAACAGAAACTTCAGAAGTAGAAATTACATCAATGCTGACATTCCATTTAAGGAACTGATTAAAGATGTGTGCAAGAAAGCCGGATGCACCAAGCATGCGTGTAGAAACAATATCAAAAATCTGAACGTGCTTTACAGAAGTAATAGCACATACAGGAGGAACCTTACCAGCATGATTTTCTACAATCAAAGTTCCCGGACTTGAAATGTTATATGAATTCTTTACGCGAACCGGAGTTCCGCTCTTGCGTACCGGCAACATTGAACGCGGATGCAATACCTGCGAACCGAACATGGCAAGTTCCTGTGCTTCTTCATAAGTAACTTCAGGAACAGGCTTTGCTTCTTTTACAACGCGCGGATCAGTAGTAAGGATACCGTCAACATCCTTCCATGTCTGAACTTCATCAGCCTTCATTGCTGCACCAATCATAGTAGCAGTCAAATCTGAACCACCGCGTCCAAGAGTAGTAATGATTCCGTTTTTATCCTTGGCAATAAATCCTGTTACAATCGGAATTGCGCTATCCTTGCCTTCCTTATAAGCAGTCAAATGCTGTGGAATGTTTTCCCATACTTCATCAAGAAGTTCTGCGCTCATGTAGTTAGAATCGCTTACAAAACCAACATCCCATGCATCATAGAATTTAGCGTCAATTCCTTCACTCTTAAGGTAAGCTGCCATCATGCGTACAGACATGCGTTCACCAAAAGAAACAAGGTAATCGCGGCTTCTCTTACTGATTTCCTTAAGCATGGAAATTCCAGTCAAAAGCTGTTTAAGTTCGTCCAAAAGCGCGCGGATTGTTTCAATATTAATTCCAAGTTCCGCAGCTGTATCTTCGTGAAGTTTTGCAACACCGGCAACATCAACTTTTCCAGATACGGCAAGATCTGCTGCTTCCAAAAGATGATCTGTGGTATCGCCCATGGCACTTAAAACCACAACCGGTCGCTGTTCTTTATATGCCTTAATAATTGAGGCAACGTGTTTAATTCTTTCTGCATTGGCAACTGAAGAGCCGCCGAATTTCATAACTATCATATTAATAAAATAGCGATTTTTGTATATTTATGCAATTTCATTTTAAATTTTTGCATAAGTTTTATTCTTCAAAGAGAATCACTACTTCATTTTTATGTTGTTTTCCATTATATTGAACTCATGTTTAAGAAAGATTCTCCAGTTCTGTATAAGAAAAGTTGTGCCGTAATCCAGGATTTTGACGGCGACAAAATCATTGTTAAATTTCAGGTAGCCCCGGCAACACCAACAGGAAAAAAGGCTCAGTACGCCACACAGAAAGTACGCGAAAAAGACATAATCAGCCTTAACGCAGAATCATGCGGCTCAATAGAAAAACTCCTTTCCTTTACAGATGAATCAATCTCCGCCCAGATACAGGAAACCTACGAACTTTTAGTGAGCGACGAAAGCACAGCCTCAGAACCTGTAAATTTTTCTGACCTTGCAGAACTTCTTCGAGGAAGTGCGAAATCAGAAGAAAGCTGGTTCATATATTCATCATTGTGCGCTTCACTGGAATTCAGCCTTAACGAAGAAGACTTGAAAAACGGAAACGTTTCATTCACTCCGCGAAACCAGGCCGAAATTGAATCAATTAAACAGAAAAAATACGAAAAGGAACACGAAGCAGAAATACACGCCGCATTCATTGCTCGCCTTAAGGAACGTAAACTGAATCTGCCGGACGATGCAAAATTCATGAACGAAGTAGAAAACGTAGCTTTCTGCAAGGCCGAAAAATCAAAGGTCATGGTAGAAGCCGGCGTAACCCAGAGCCCTGAAAAAGCGCACCAGCTTTTAATAGACACAGGAATCTGGGACATAACAAAAAATCCCTACCCTACACGCTACGGACTTTCAATGGTCAGCGCAAAAGAAGGACTTGGCACCCCGCCAGAAGAAGAACGCCTTGAAGTACCGGAAACCGCATACGCAATCGACAACGAATGGTCTGCTGACCCAGATGATGCAGTTGCCTTTGACGGAAAATACCTTTGGGTTCACATTGCAGATCCGGCCTGCTACGTAAAACCGGATTCTTCCATAGATAAAGTTGCAAGGGACAAGGGAACAACCCTTTACCTGCCGGAAGGAGCCGTCCGAATGCTTGCAGAAGAAAGCCTTGCCGACTATGCACTTGGACTTCAGGAAAAAAGCAGGGCACTTTCTTTCAGGATTCTTTTAAAGGAAGATAATTCAATAGAAGAATGTAAGATTTTTAAAACATTTGTAAACGTAAAACGTCTTACATATCAGAAAGCAACGGAATTAAAGGACAGCCCGGAACTTAAACCGCTTTTTGAAATTGCGCGTAAAAACATAGAACGCAGAAAGCGCAGTGGCGCCACAAACATTGACCTGCCGGAAATCCACATGAGCGTAGACCCAGAAACAAAAAAAGTCAGCATAAGCCCTCTCATCCGCTACGAGGCAGACTCAATGGTTTGCGAAATGATGCTTTTAGCCGGAGAAGGCGCCGCTTATTTTGCATTCAACAATAAGATTCCGTTCCCGTATGTAAGTCAGGAAGCCCCGGACGTTCCTAAAGAAGTAATTCCGGGACTTGCCGGCCAGTTCAAACTTCTGCGCTGCATGCACAAACGCAGCGTAGGCGTTACTCCGGCAATGCATTCCGGCCTTGGAATTGCTGTTTACAGCCAGGTAACCAGCCCGCTCCGCCGTTACAGCGACCTTATAGCTCATCAGCAGCTCCGCGCATATTTAAATGGTGAAAAACTCATAGACAAGGACACAATGCTTGAACGCATAAGCCAAGGAGATGCCGCAAGCATAGCCGCAAGAAAAGCAAGCCGCCTGAGCGAAACCCACTGGAAACTTCTGTATCTTCTTCAAAATCCGGAATGGACTGGAAATGCAGTCTGCATTGATCACAAGGACGAAGGAGACCTATTCATGATTCCGTCGCTTGCAATGCAGACAGTAATACCTGGACTTGCAGGAATAGAACTTAACCAGGAAATTCAGGTTTCTGCACGGAACATAGACATCCCGACACAGAAAGTTGAATTTATAAAAGTTCAGTCCTGACTGTATAAGCCGGCAAGAATTGCAACACACTGATTGAAGCTGATCTTTCCGGTGTTCAAAGTAATGTCGTACTGCCTTGAATCGCCCCACTTCATGTCTGTGTAAAACTGAACGTAAGTAGAGCGGCGGCGGTCAAGTTCCTTAAGGTATTTTTCAGGATCAAGGACATTTTCCTTAAGCTCTTCCGCAAGGTATTTTGCACGAGTTTTTTTATCAGCATGAATGAAAACATTAAGCACGTCTGTACGCTTACGAAGAATGTAATCTGCACAGCGGCCTACGATAATGCATGGTTCTTTTTCTGCCAGTTCTTCAATTATCTGATGCTGAATTGCCCAGATGGAATCCTCTACGGAAGGACCGTTATAATACATTCCGGTTGCAAAATAAGTTTCGATTGCAACCTTATTGCCGTATTCGCCTTTGTCTTCTATAAATTTTTCGCAAAGGCCGCTTTCAGCAGCAACCTTGCCAATAATTTCCCTGTCATAACACGGAATTCCCAGTCTTTCAGAAAGCATCTTTCCAATCTGCGAACCCCCGCTTGCATATTCCCTGCTGATAGTTATTATTCTTCGACTCATTTTCGGCCTCCGGCGTAAGAAAACTTTTTCCATCTTATATAATTATACATTAGTTCCGGGAATTTTCAAAAAAATTGTTGAAAGAAAAGATTGGAGAGAATGATAAAGTCTGAACCCTTTCCATTTGCTCCTCTCCCCAGAATTACAGTATAATTTTTCTATAACGAACCGACATTCGGGCAAATTTCAGTCAAAGGCAGGAACAGGATGCAGGACATTTTACGGACAAACGGAAGCAGTATTTTACTTAACTCCAGTCTTTCTGAAGAGCAGTTTGCAAAAACCAAGTGTTCCCGCCTGCTTGATGAAACCGGCTATTCAGTTCAGTTTAAGTCCGAAGATGATGCGCCATTATTTACTCCCTGGAAATTCGCCGGAACAAAAACAATAGACGAGCAGGCCTATTTTTTTGGCGAATGGGAAGAAGCTGTATCTGTAGAAAACATAATTTTTAAGGGCGGCCAGGAAGCACTACAGACACTGTTTTTAATATGCCGCGCCTATTCAGAAGCAGACAGAAAAAACATTGACCTGCCATGCAACGGAATGGCTGGAATCCTTGTAAAAAATAACGCTCTCCTTTTTGTCCCGGAAAAAACTTTTGATCGCTGCGCACTGAATTCCGGCAGAGAAGAATACGACAGAATTCAGAATCTCTGGCGCGACAGCATTGCTGACGGTTCCGCTGCGAGAAACTTTACCCTATCTGTATGCGCCTATTACGCCTGCACCGGTCATTTTCCATATCCCGACAACTCTGAATCAGAAAAAGGAATTCTCATAAGCGACAGGAATTTTCTGCCGCTTATCTATTCCGTAAACGGAATCAGCAGAAAGCTTTCTGATTTTACAACCACGGCACTTTCCGGAACAAAACCGGAGGCAAACTTTCCTCTTGAAGACTTAAAAAAAGAACTTTTTGACCACGAATCCAAAAAACATACGATTCCGCAGGAACTGTTTGAAAAGAACGTAAAGGACTTTGTCATAAAGCAGAAAAAAACACTTGCAAGAAAGAAATTTTTTGAAAGAAACAGAACGCGCATTCTAGTCATTATTGCCGTTTCACTTTTTGTTTTTATTTCAGTCCGTTCAATTTATATAGAAGCCGGAAAAAAGCCCGTCGCAACCGGACTTACTTCTTCCCAGACTGCAGAACTTTTTTACGCCGGAATCCACCATATGGACACAGATTACATGCTCGCCGCCGCAAAAAACTGCCCGCAGGCGCAGATATACATTTCCCAGATTCCGCAGATTTACGTAACCGGCCAGATGAAGAGCGCCTACAACTTTGACTCAGGAATTTCCACCCCTGAAAACTGGCTTTTCTACGAACCAGATTCAAAAAAATCCTATTCAAGATACGTATACGGAATAACAAACTTCCAGATTGACGGCGCACCGTCTGAACTCAACCAGAAAGCCCCTACCGTAGGAAACCATCCACACCGGATACTCCGCAATCCTGACGGCAAAAAAATTGAACTCAGTCCTGAAGCTTCGCACACCGTTCACTATTACCTTGTTCACACAGATAACACACAGCTTAGAATAGACGAATACACGACAACAGTTTCTGAAGAATACAAAAAAGACCGCTGGCAGATTCTTTCTTTATCCCAAAAACAGAATTCTGCATACGTTCCGCTCCTCGATTTCAGCCTTGACTACAAGGATTCCCTTAACAGAGCAGCCGGCAACGTAATTCAGGCAGCAGAAACCCTCCGCGCAAAATATCCATGGCTTCCAACCCAGGCCTCATTGGAAGCAGAACAAAAGCGTCTGGACGCAATCGGCTATTAAGTTAATAACACCTAACAAAACCAGCCTTTTTTTTCTCTTTATTCGAGCGAAGCTACTTCTTCATCCCAAAGCCCTTTCTGTAATTTTACAATGCATCCTTCATCCCGGCCTTCCAGGGTTCCGCTCACCGCTCATTCCTACGCTTTCGCTCCGGAACGCCTTCGGCGCCCTTACACGCACGGCGCAAACTATAATTAGCCAGTTATTACACCTTCCTTCAATTTACTTGTATCTACAGGCGGATTGTTTATTTTTACTGTCTGTAAAATCATATCGCGGGTTTCGCGGATTAACTGTAAATCTCTAGGAAGTTTTTTATAGTCATCGCTGAATAGCAGGTCATACATTGCTTCAAGACATTCCTGGTTTATCCAGTAGTAAAGGCCGTCTTTTCTCATTTCAAACCACTGGGGAAAAGAATTAACAAGTTCTTCTGCTGAATAATCTATTGAATTTATTCCAAAAGAAATTCTTTCCAAACGATCCGGTAAAGCAAATGTAATATGGTAATAAACAGTTGTTGCTCGATAATTATCATAAATACTAGATTTGCTTGGCCAATAAAAATACTCTTCCCCTAAAATATCATCCATTATTATTGGTTTATAGGATTTTGGAAGATAACCGATATATTCTTTTGATTCATTTCGCGAATAGCGATGATAATACTGAGAAAATGCAAACGTATCTGATTCAGGAAAATTATTTTGCAATAAATAATTTTCAAAAATTTTTCTATCATATTTGAATTTTTGCTCCACCAAAAAATCACCAAATTTTTCAGAAACATAATTTATTTTGTCAGAAATATATTCAATACATATGCCTCGGATCTGTAATTTACTTCCATCCCTAAAATCTATATCAATACATCCACATTCTTCTGGTATTTCTAAGCTTAAATAGCCGTCCTCTGTTGTTACTGTTTTGGCATAACAGCTGGCAACAAATATCATTATAAATAAATAAATAATTTTCTTTTTCATCTTATATCAAATCCTCTATACCCTCTTGAGCCTTGCATAGGCCTTACAATTCCGTAATCCTTTCCTTCATTATATGTTAGTTTGGAACTTATTGCACTTAATAGTGTCTCATTTGGTCTTCCATTTCTAACTTTATTAACCGTCATTTTTTACAAGGCTGCTGTTACCGTTCTGGTGGTTTTTATGATATTCGATTTTATATATTCTGTAAAATTAAGATTAATAAAACCTAACAAAACCGCTTTAATTGTCATAATGACAAAATACAAAAAAATGTCATTGACACAGAGCATACCATTCAATATTATCTAATCATAGTGAAAAAAATTGGAGGTCATTTACATGGCATACAATGTTGAGAAACAACATGAAAAAGGTAAATTTCACGCTATTGAACGCATAGATCATCTTTGCGATAAGGGAACATTCGTAGAAATCTATTCCGGCGTTCGCCATAACTGTACAAGTTTTGGAATGGACAAAAAAGACATTCCTTATGACGGCGTCATAACAGGATTCGGAAAAATCAACGGCAGAAAAGTAGCCGTATATGCACAGGATTTTACAGTTCAGGGTGGTTCACTCGGTCTTATGCATGGTAAAAAAATTGCAGAGCTCATCGACATGGCTATTGAAGCACGCTGTCCTGTAATCGGAATCAACGATTCGGGTGGAGCCCGCATTCAGGAAGGTGTAGACGCCCTCTGTGGTTATGGTGACCTTTTCTATCAGAACGTACGTGCATCTGGTTCTGTTCCACAGATTTCCATCATTGCAGGTCCATGTGCCGGTGGTGCCGTATATTCTCCGGGAATCACAGACTTTATTTTTGCTGTTGATCAGATTTCACAGCTTTTCATTACTGGTCCTAAAGTTGTTAAATCTGTAATGTTCATGGACATCACAGCAGAAGATCTTGGTGGTGCTTCAATTCACTCTAAGAAATCTGGAGTTGCTCACTTCCGCTGCGAAGGCGAACCGGACTGCTTTAACAAGGTACGCAAGCTTCTTGACTATATTCCTCACTACTACGGTGACGAAATCGTTCAGGCTGCTAAATTCAAATTTGACGAACACAAGAAAACAAAACACATTACAAAGATTTTGCCAGAAAACACACGTCAGGGCTATGACATCCGCGATGTAATCAACGACGTTACAGACGACGATTCATTCTTTGAAGTTTCAGCAGAATTTGCAATCAACTGTGTAATCGGCTTTGCTAAAATTGAAGGAAAATCTGTAGGTATCATTGCCAATAACCCTGCCGGAATGGGCGGTGTTCTCGACTGCGATGCTTCAGACAAAATTGCACGCCACGTACGCTACTGCGACGCATACAATATCCCTATCGTTACTTTCGTAGATGTTCCAGGATTTATCCCTGGTCCACAGGAAGAACAAAAAGGTATCATCCGCCACGGTGCAAAAGTAATTTACGCTTACTCAGAATCTTCTGTTCCAAAAGTAACTATAATTACACGCAAGGCATACGGCGGAGCTTATATCGCTATGTGTTCTAAGCACATCGGTGCAGACTATGTATATGCATGGCCGACATCAGAAATTGCCGTTATGGGTGCTGACGGTGCTGTTGGAATCCTTTATGCAAAAGAAATGAAGGATCCTTCTAAGGCTGCATACGTTGCAGAAAAGAAAGCTCAGTACGAATCAGAAATCATGACTCCAACAATCGCAGCAAAACGCGGTTACGTAAGCGAAGTCATCAACCCGGAAGACACACGTAAATACGTTGCCCAGAGCCTTGACTTCCTTGCAAACAAACACTCAATGGATAAACCATTGAAAAAGCATGGAAATATTCCATTATAATAATTTCAAATCCCGCAGCATTGATATGTACCCCTTTTACTGGACAAAAGTAAAAGGGGTATTTTTATGCGTTACACATTAGAATACAAATTAAAATGTATTGAAATGTACAGGCAAGGAATCTGGCCAGAAACTCCAGATGGAATAA